>ERZ500979.12-NODE-12-length-137570-cov-10.290303_pt1 | contig 137570 bp, 121 predicted proteins | sample MGYA00248864_ERZ500979 | MGnify/ENA primary metagenome ERZ500979 (study PRJEB25958, sample SAMN03398550) | human skin metagenome | study: EMG produced TPA metagenomics assembly of the Human Skin Microbiome Metagenome (human skin metagenome) data set.
TGGAAATCAAGGCACAAGCCTAGGAACAAAACCCGGGGCACTTCATCATCGGATGTTGTGTCGATAGCCACAGTGCTGTGGGGTGTGGCGTGCTTGATGATGTTGGTGGCTGTCTCGCTTAAGACACGTTCAAGAGCGGTGTTGTGTAGGGCCATGGTCACAGGAGTGTCCAGCCGGGTGGTGGTTGTGACGGTAAAGCCGTGGTCACGCAGCCGCTTTGTCGTGGTGTCCAGTGTGATCGGCAGACTGGTCGTTGGTTCGGAGTTGGGGTGGGTGTTGAGTGTGGTGAGCAGTTGCCGGGTGCGGTCAAGGGCGTTACGAGCGGTGCGTGCGATGTCTTTTAGTTCGTCGTGGCGCTGTGGGGTGGTGATGGCGAGTTTTTCTACCTGGACGATGACGGAGGTGAGATCTGCGGCGATGGAGTCATGCAGCAGGCTGGTGAGTTGTTGGCGACGGGCTTGTTGGGTGCGTTGGGTGTTGAGGTGTTGTTGGTGGTTGCGGTGGATCCATAAGCCAAGGAGGTAGGCCAGGGTAACGATGATACAAAAGATCATCAGCGCGATGGCCTCGAAATTGAAGTGTGCTTCGGCTGGTGAGTAGAAGCCGCCGAGGGTGATGGTGACTGCAATTAATAGGGCTAGCAGGTGGTGTCCGGTGGCAGTGATGGCGGTGATGAGGAAGACGCCGAGGAAGAGTTCCATACCTGTGGAATGGCCTGCTAGGAGTGCGCCGAAGAATGCCGTGATATAGATGCCTGTGCTGATGTGCGGGTGACGGGGTGCGACGATGAGGCTGAGGGCCTGGGTGATGATCAAAAAGGTAATCAGCGGCGTGATGGAGTGTTCGTTGAGGATGCTCGCGCCGCTGAAGATCAGTGCGAGAGTGGCCAGGATCACGGTGGTGGGCAGACGCTCGACAAGCATGAACTTCAGGCTACCGGCCGTGGTAGTGCCTGTTATCTGCATGGGGCTCATCATACTGAATGCTCTTTACTCGTTGTCGCTGCCATGGGCAAAGAATCTTGCCCGGGGCGTGGAGACCGTACTCGAAGCGTCTTTGTGTTGAGTTTTCTCGTTGCTGTGTACCGCACTACGGTGACCTGGTTTGTTCGCTACCGCTGTATGAAAATGTCTCATCACTCAAACGAGAGGCCGCGATGTGCCCCTAAAGCCACTGAGGCGCGCACTGCGATGTTCGCAGAAAAATGCAATAGCGGAACAGATGTCTCGACGATCGTGACATGCTCAACTGCCACACACCTCTTGCATCTTTACCCATATCGTTTTGTCGGTACGGAATCGGGATGGTGTTACGCCTCTGCTTGGTGGGCGTGGTCGGGGTTTTCTCGGATCCAGCGGCGGGCCTGTTGCCGGGTCCACTGGGAAGGAACACGGAAGTCTTTTTCCGTTCATTGACACGGTCTTGCAGCCCCACAGACGGTCTGATCCGTCTGTGCGTTGCGTAGACCGCAGCGTAATCCGTCTAGTTGTTCTGCCCTCCCAGCGTGACCGTCAGACCATGGCACGCCGTGTCCGCGGCTACGTGCTGTCCGGCAGCCGTAGAGCCGGGACATCGACGTTCTCCGGAGACACCGGGAGGCGTCGGCATGCGCGAGCGTAAGGCTCTCTCCACGATGGATCGTATGGGTGGCCAGAAGGCCGCAGAGCGCTGGAAAGACCGCGTCAGTGAATACGCGCAAGCCGAGATCTCGAAGCTGTCAAAGGTTGCCTGATTAGCTCCGTACCGCTCGACAAGACAGACAGCTGTCGTTGAAAGGCACTTGATAGGTGCGCACTGCGCCACTGGCGAAATCCACGAGGCGCCGCTGGCTAAGGACCTCTGGGATCTCCGGGGCCGCGGGAATTTCCTCCTGCTGCAGTCGCGCCATTCGCCGCTCGCGCACGTACGCCCGGTGCGCGCGCCACCAGGGCAATACGTGTTCGTTGAGCATCATCGCCAGCTGTGTAGAGGCCGCTTGGACCAAGTGCCGTTCCGTACTTCCGGGACGCCCTGTTGCCTGCAGACGTACCCCACGCCAACCGTCGTCGATCTGCCCGTAGTAGCTATCCATACAAGCCAGGCAGGGAGTAACTCCTGGCACCACTAATGGTCCCAACACATTCCGACCATCCACGATCCCGGCTGGGTAGTGGGCTACGCGGTTGACCATAAGCGCATGCTGCACGTCCGGGGTGGGGAACACTGCTCCGGGGAGGACGATGAGCGACCGTCGTGCTTCGCTGGGTGCGGAGGTAATGCGAAAACTCAAACCCAGCGCTTCTAAAACAGGCTCTAATCTCTCGCTGGACACGCCGGACGCGAGCACGTGGAAGTCCACGTCCGCCTGCGATGGGCGCAGTATCTCTGCCCGCACCATCTCGGAGAGAATCAGCCGGGCATCTTCCTCGTCTACTCCGCAGTAGCCCAGTTTCTGGTGCAGCTCGTCGAAACCGATCCCGCTACGGGCAAGGGCAAAAACGTGCGCAACCTGGCTCGGATTCACGCTTTTCGGCAGCGGCAGGATCATAGATTCGTGCGGCAGCACGCCGAATTGCAGGCCGATCGTAGGCCTTGCCAGGATGGCTGTACTCGCCGGCAGGTTAAGCTTTAGCATGATTGCATTCCCCAAAATCCCCTCTACAACCCCTCTGTAAAGACCCCTCGCACCGCGTGCTCCCCACGCGCTGTGATTCGCCTCTCACCCTAGCAGGGAGGCATAGTCCTCGCAGGTGGAAAGGATAATCCGTGGTTTCCTCCTACCGCCACCGGGCGCTTGACCCGCAGCAGCTGGCTCGTGATGTGGAGGCAGAGCTCGCCCGCCAGCTCCAGGCAGGAGCCGAACCAAACCGAGTGCCGCCTGTCACCTTCCGGCTATCCGCTAGGCGCAAGAAAACCGTTGCAGTGCGGGAAGAAGGCAATGGGTTTTTGGTCATGGCTCCCGCGGCCATCGGAGAAGCCGAACTGCGCAGCATTAGCGTGGAGCTGCTCGGAAAGGCGCTGAAGAGTAGGCGTCATGCCCTAGGCAACGACGATCTTGCCGACCGCGCGCGGGAGCTAAACCGCAAGTACCTCGGTGGGCGGGCAACGATCGGCGAGATCAAGTTCGTGACGAACATGAACACGCGCTGGGGCAGCTGTTCGGTGCAGTCCAAGCGCATCCGGATTTCGCATTACCTGCAGGACGTGCCGGGCTATGTGCTGGATGCGGTGATTATCCACGAGCTGATTCATACTTTTGTGCCGAATCACGGCCCGGAGTTTCACCGCTGGGAGGCGCACACCCCGCAGCTGGAGAAAACACAGGGGTACTTGGAGGCTTTCAAGCGCTGGGGGATGCGCGATTAGCTAGTCCTCGGCCTCGGGGGTATCGGTGGTGTCGTCACCGTTGTCGCGCTTTTCATTGAGCTCCCGCTCGAGTTTTTCGATCTCGCTAATAGGGTTGAAATCCTCCATCTCGTCCTCGTCGAACGCGATGTTGCTGATGAAAGCTGCCGGGTTGTCAAGGTCGGACGCGACCGGAAGGAAGTCCGGGTGATCCCACACGCCGTCGCGCTTTTTGACGCCCACCGCATCATCCAGCTTGCGCCACAGCTCGACTGCCTCGTTTGCCTTCGGAGCGGTGAAGCTAATTCCGAGGGCCTTAGTCAGATTGTCCATGGCAGGGGAGCCGTTGTTGCGGAACTCCGACCACGCGGCGTTGATCATGGCTGCGGCAGGGATGCGGGAGTCCAAGGCAACACCCGTCACATAATCTACCCAGCCCTCGATCAGCGACAGGCTCGTCTCCAGGCGCTCACGGGCATGGACATTGGACGAAACGACTTGTGGGGAAAGATCCTGCCCCTGCATGCGTTCCATCATTTCCTGCATCTTCGCCGGGTCGTTAAGGGATTCTGGGGTGAACTCGCCGGTGGCTTCCTCGATGGCGGAGTAGTCCAGCGATAGCCCGGCCGCGAACTCTTCGACATCCAGGATCAGACGTTCCACCAGCCACGGGACGTGCTTGAACAGGCGTAGGTGCGCGGCTTCGCGCGCGGCCAGATAGATCAGCGCTTCGCGGGGCTCGCAGCCCAGCTTCTTGGCCATGACGTCGAGGTGTTCGGTGGCGATGGCTGCCGTCTCGCCCTGCGCCAGGGGTACGCCCCACTGGGTGGAAAGCACCACGTCGGTGGCCATCTCGCCCAGGGTATTACCCAGCTGCACGCCGAAATTCATAGCGTTGATCTGCTTCATCATGCCGGCGAGCGGGCCAAGCTGGCTGCGCATTTCCTCCGGCACGCCGCCGAGTGCGGCATCGCCCAGCTTGTCGGCCAGTGGGGTCACCACACGCTTCCATGTTTCGAAGGTCTCATCCAGCCATTGCGCCGGGCCGAAGGCCACAGAGCCGGACGCGCCTGCGGGCAGGATAGTGGCTTCGTCTAGCCACAATTCAGCAAGGCGTACCGAATCTGCCACGGCTTGAGAATCGTTGTGGGTCGGACGAGTGTCCTTCCGGGTGGCTGCAATGCGCTGGCGGGCGGTGCGCTTGGCCATCGCATAGTTCACCGGGCCTTTGCCTTCGGAACTGTTCATGTCCGAGCCGAAACCGGAGAGCATGGAACCGAACTGGTTCAGGATGTCCCCCAGATTGCCCGCGCCAGCTCCTGGACCCATGCCGCCTGCACCCGTGCCACTGGTGCCGCCGCCCATCGGGCCGCCAAAAAAGAAGCCGAACGGGTTGTTTTCGTTCCCGTTGTTCTCGTTATTGCGGTCCTGATCACGATCCCGATCACGATCCCGGTCGTGATCCTTGTCGCCATCGTCATCGGAGTTGTGCGAGCCGTGGAAGCCAAAGCCGAATTTACTCATGTACCCCACCGTACCGACTCTCTCAGTGCGGAAACGACCCCGAAAGCCCGTTATGGTGCTATTTCCCGTGTGCTGATAGCGAACAGAGCGGTCGGGGTGCTTTGGCGGTGGTGGCCAACCTCGTCGGGGGATGCATGTAAAGTTAGGCGGGTGAAATTCTGGAACAGGCGAAATCGCACTATCGTCGTGGGCGCAGTGCCCGTCGTGGCGGTGCTTTCCCTCATCGGTCTGCCCTCGATTCCCGGCACCAACATCAACATCACCGTTCCCTATGCCGCCGAGGGCAACGGGCCGACGTTTAACACGCTGGGGCAGGTCGACGGTCGCGACGTTGTGGACATTACGGGCGCAAAAACCCATCCGACGAGCGGGAACCTGAACATGACTACCGTGTCGGTGCGGACAAATATGACGCTCCCGCAGGCTCTTAAACGATGGGCCACGACCGACGACACCCTGGTTCCAATCGAGCACGTTTTCCCCTCCGGAAAGTCCTCGGAGGAAGTACAGCGCCAAAATGCCGCAGCGTTCTCCAGCTCGGAATCCAATGCCACCATTTCGGCTATGAATCATTTGCATAAGCCGCTGGAAACCATGGTGATGGAGGTGACCGAAGATTCTCCGGCGCAGGGGAAGATCGAAGTCAACGACATCGTCACCAAGGTCAACGGGGAAGAAGTCAAGCTCCCCAATGAGCTGTCGGACAAGGTCAAGGACCAAAAGCCAGGCGATGAGGTGACGATCACCGTCAAGCGTCAGGGCAATGAAAAGGACGTGAAGGTCACCCTTGGTGAGCTGCCGAAGGAGGTGCGCGCCGAACACCCGGAGGGTACCGCGTTTCTCGGAGTGGCAACTGTGGCCCAGCCGGGCGGTGACATCAAGGTGCAATACAACCTCACCGATATTGGCGGCCCTTCCGCCGGTCTGATGTTCTCTTTGGCGGTGGTAGACAAGCTATCGCCCGAGGAAATCACAGACGGTAAGTTCGTCGCTGGTACTGGCACTATCGACGCCGCAGGCAAGGTTGGCCCGATCGGCGGCATCACTCACAAGATCGCCGCCGCCAAGGAAGCCGGCGCAGAGGTGTTCCTCGTACCGGAAAAGAACTGTGCAGAGGCGGTCCACGAGCCGCCTGAGGGAATCACCCTGCTTAAGGTCGACACGTTGGATGACGCCATCAGCGATCTCAAGGATTACAACGAAGGCAAGCAGGCCGATACCTGCAAGTAGCCGGTAACGTGTGCGGGGGTTTACTCGTCTGCCTCGAAAGTCGCGCGAAGTGTGTGGATCACGCCGGGGGCGATGTCATCGCCGCCGAGTAGCTGCACCTTGTCTTGGCCGAAAGGATCGGCCTCCAGCTCTTCTTCGCTGGGGCGTAGCTGGATAAGGGAACGCTCGGGGCCGGAAAAGTCGGCGTCACAAAGAATTCCGCTAAACAGGCGAGCCTGACGCGGGGTAGGGTCGGCGCCGGGGGCGGCGTTGGAGAAAGTGATCTCCTGAGCCAGGATCGCACCGACGACCGGGGCGGGCCAGCGGATAGTGGCGAGGAATTGGCCAAGCTCTTCGCTACCCGGGCGAATATGCTCCGGAATATCCTCCTGAACGACGAGTGCGAGGGGGTTGGATGGAGGAGCCTCGTCATCGAAGGCCTGCGGGGCCGCGTCGGCGATCAACGTGGCGGGGACCAGTGCAAAAAGAGTGGCAGGCCGATCCCATCCCTCTGCCTGTACAAAGTCCACGGCCTCGCGCAGAGCAGCGTTGAGCACGCGCTCATCCTGCAGGTCGACGGAGTGGGAGGGATTGGAAGAGGTCATGCGGACAGCCTTTCTCAAAGTTGCGTTGTGGGTAGGGGGCGGAACTGGGATTTGTTATGACGCTGTAAGAATTGTACGTATCCTTGTGGAAACATCGCGATCAGCGACAGATACAGGCGCGATTAGCAGGAGAGTAACAAAGCCTTGAGCACGCCCATGCCACCGTCTTCGGGGCGACCGAAGCAGCAGTTCCCATCCGTTCCAGTGTCGAGCAGGCGCTCGAAGGTACTGGGCATTGCGGTGGCGATTATCGCCATCGCCGTGTTCATCATCCCGGTGGTGGTGAGCGTCTACACGGACTTTGCCTGGTTCCGCAGCGTGGAGTATCAGGGTGTGTTCCAGAACGTGATTGTCACGCGTGCAGCGCTGTTTGTGATCTTCGGCCTGATTGGTGCGCTGATCTCTTGGCTGGCTGCGTTCTTGGCCTATAGGGCGCGGCCGGACGAGATCGACTCGCTGGGAACGTCTTCGCCCCTGGCGGAGTACCGTCCGCTGATCCGGCGCAATATGCGGCCATTCCTGGTGGGTATTCCACTGTTCGTCGGCGTGATCACCGGCATGATCGTGCAATCGAATTGGCGCTCTGTGCTGTTGTTCTTGAATGGCTCTAACTTCGGCGTGCGCGATCCGCAGTTCAATATGGATCTCGGTTTCTACGCATTTAACCTGCCCTTCCTGCAGCTGCTGATCTCTACCTTTAGTGTGCTGCTGATCCTGGCTTTCGTTCTTAACGGCGTTGGCCACTACCTGCTGGGGTCCATCACTACAGGCAATCCGCGGGTGGGGGAGAAGGCCTCTATTTCTGTCCACGCCCGTCGCCAGCTGGCCATCATCGCGGGTGCGTGGATGTTGCTGAAGGCTGTGGGGTACTGGTTTGACCGCTATAGCCTGCTGACCCGTTCGCACGATACTTTCACCGGTGCGTCGTACACGGATATCAACGCGGTGCTGCCGGCACAGATCGTGCTGCTGGTGATCTCCATCTTCGTGGCTGCCATGTTCTTCATCACCATTGTGCTGCGGGATCTACGAATCCCGGCGCTGGCTGTGGCGCTGATGGTGGGTTCGTCGCTGACCGTGGGCTTCGCCTGGCCCGCGCTGCTAGAGCAGTTCTCCGTGAACCCGAACCGTGCGGAAAAGGAGCGCGAGTACATTGCCCGCAATATCGAGGCCACCCGTTTCGCCTATGGCATCGGCGACGACAAGGTGACCTACGACCGCGACTGGGGTTCGTCAGGCGATGCGGCTTCTAAGGAGCAGAAGAAGGCCGTCGCCGACGATTCCGCCACTTTGTCCAACGTGCGTCTCCTGGATCCGGAGGTACTGACTCCGACGTTTACCCAGCAACAGCAGCTGCGTAACTTCTATGGTTTCCCGGATGAGCTGGCCATTGACCGCTACAAGGTCGATGGCAAGATGCGCGATTTCGTGGTTGCTGCCCGCGAGTTGAACCCGAATACCCTGGATGGCAACCAAAACGACTGGATTAACCGCCACACGGTGTACACACACGGCAATGGCTTTGTGGCGGCGCCGGCCCGCAAGGTGGATGAGGTCGCTCGCGATGTCGGCTCGGCCCGCGGTGGCTACCCGGTGTACACGGTCGCGGATCTGCAGTCCATGGAGTCCGGTAAGCAGGGCGGCGAGCTGAAGCTGGATGTAAAGCAGCCGCGTATCTACTTCGGTCCGGTCATTGCCTCGTCGAAGCAGAGCAATGCTGACTATGCGATCGTCGGTAACACCGAGGGTGAGCCGCTGGAGTACGATACCGACGCATCAAACTACTCCTACACCGGCACCGGTGGTGTGGACGTGTCGAACTACTTCAACCGCCTGATGTTCTCGGCTCACTTCGAGTCGATGAACATGCTGCTGACTGACCGCATCGGCAAGGGGGCGAAGATCCTCTATGAGCGCGATCCGCGCGAGCGTGTGCACAAGGTGGCGCCGTGGTTGACCACCGATTCCAAGACCTACCCGGTTGTGATTGACGGCCGTGTGAAGTGGGTTGTAGATGGGTACACCACGCTGAATAATCTTCCCTACTCCGAGCGTATTGGGCTCACTGATTCTACTGCTGACGCCATTAATCCCGATGGCGTGAGCGAGTCCCAGGTGGTCGACAACGAGGTTGGCTACATTCGCAATTCTGTGAAGGCCGTGGTGGATGCCTATGACGGCAGCGTGGACCTGTACGCCTTCGATGAATCGGATCCGGTGCTGAAGGCGTGGCGGGGCGCGTTCCCGGGTGTGGTGAAGCCGCGTTCGGAGATCAGTAAGGAGCTGGAGGATCACCTGCGCTACCCGGAGGATATGTTCAAGGTGCAGCGCGAGCTGATCGCCAAGTACCACGTCTCTGATCCGGGCGTGTTCTTCCAAAACGACTCGTTCTGGTCGGTGCCGACGGATCCAACGGCACCCCAGGATCGACAGGACAATGCGCAGCCTCCGTACTACGTAGTGGCGGCGGATCCGAAGACGAATAAGCCTTCTTTCCAGCTGATTACTCCGTTCCGTGGTCTGCGTCGTGAGTTCCTGGCTGCACACATGTCGGTGAGCTCCGATCCGGATAACTACGGCAAGATCAGTGTGCGGGTGCTGCCGACGGGCACTCAGACGCTGGGCCCGAACCAGGCGCAGGACACCATGATGTCCTCCGACGAGATCGCCCGCGAACGTACCTTGCTGAAGGGTACGAATGACCTGACCAACGGCAACCTGTTGACACTGCCGGTGGGCGATGGGCAGGTTCTGTACGTCGAGCCGGTCTACTCGCAGCGCAGTGGGCAGGATTCCGCTTTCCCGAAGTTGCTGCGCGTGCTGGTGAGCTACAACGGTCAGGTGGGTTACGCGCCGACTATTGCCGAGGCGCTGAGCCAGGTGGGCATTAACACGTCCTCCACTACGGATATCCGCGAGATCGACGGTTCTGTGGTTGACCCGGGCAAGGATAAGGACAAGAAAAAGTCCAAGGACGAAGACAAGAGCAACGCTGACGGCAAGGACAGCGGCAGCAACGACAACAAGGATTCCAACGCGAAGGGTGCAGCGGGTAAGACGGACAAGACCGACGGCAAGGGCACTGATACGTCTCCGGAGCAGCGTGTGCGCGATGCTATGGACAAGGTGAACAAGACTCGCGAGTCCGGTTCCTTCGAGGAGTTCGGTAAGGCGCTGGACGAACTGGATAAGGCGGTTCAGGAGCTGCAGTCGGATCGTTAAAGCGAAAGTGAAACCGTCTGTGACCAGGCGATTTCACTTTATCTACGGTCTGCGTTACAGTAGTGGAGTCGCTGACGCGGTAGCGTTAAGCACTCGTCGCGGGGTGGAGCAGCTCGGTAGCTCGCTGGGCTCATAACCCAGAGGTCGTAGGTTCGAATCCTGCCCCCGCTACCAATAGCGCCCTTCCTCTAGCTTTCACGTTAGAGGAGGGCGCTTCTTTTTGTCTCCTGGATATATGCGGGGGTTAGCAGCTTCCCTTACAGTTGTTGGAGTGGCCTACTCCGATATCAGGTATGACCTGAAGTACTCCTTCGATAGCATTCCCACCCGCCCCGCTCTTGCGCTTAAGGAAAGCTCACGCCCCGATTCGCCCACCACTTCGAAGGTATGTGGCACCCCTTACCTCCCGGAGCATGCACCCTACCCGTATTACGACGGTCGGCCCATGTTCTTCATTGCCCAGTTCAATTTCTCTGAGCTCGAGCAGCTTCCGGGGTTCCCCACGACCGGGCTCCTTCAGTTATTCGTGCCTGATACTGATTTTTGGGGTGATTTTTTGATGGCGCCGAACCAGCAGGATTCGTGCCAAGAACCCACCCCGTTCGCCAGGTATTTCGAAGACCTTTCTGCACCGCATGTAGGTGAGATGCCTGAGGAAGAGATCCTGCATTTAGGCGAGCATCCAGCTCCCGAGCCACTCGATCCCGTCACGATCGATGGAGTTCGAATCGACCAGGAGGTTGATTATAGCGCCCACGAGTACGGTCGGGCTATTTTTGATCCGAAAGGTCCCCGCACCCTGCTTAGAAGAGGCCAGGATTACGTGGATATTCACACGTTTAGGGGAAGCCTTGTTTCGCGTTGGGTAATCGGCGGGGAGACGACTTTCGAGAAGCCCAGCCGTGATGGTCAAGGATCGAGGAAAGATGCGTTTGCCGCGGCTGTCGGGCGCGCAGAACAAGAGGGCTTCACTGTCTATCCCCATGCCGATGAGTTCCTAGAACCCATTGACTATCCGTCTGCAAACGGATCCTCGCTCGGTGGATACGAAATTCTTCTGAACCGCGACCCCTTCCATCCGTCTGATCCCCGAATAGTGCTCGCGAGAATAGACCAGGACCTCCCTTGCGAATGGGGCGACACCGGAGTTGGAAACTTTTATATCCATCCCGATGACCTCGCTGCGCGCAACTTCGATCGGGTCGAATTTGCCTGGGACTGCTTATAAGACCTGCGTGTGGCATTGCAGCTCTCGCTGTCTTGCCGTTTATCGTGCTAGTCGTCCAACGCGCGCAGATAGAAGCGGCGAATCAAAGCACGCCGAGGCAGGTCGATAAGTCGACGTAAAGCGGGGAAGCGAGCGGGCTGAGATTTGGCGTCAACAAGAAAAAGAACCCGGCCATGGTGCAACCGCTCGAGGGTAAAGGTCTCTTCTCCGCGCTCGAGGTGGCCAGGGAGAGTGCCGTAGGTAAAGCCGCAACGTCCCGGTTCGGCGAACATATCAACCACCCGGCAGCGGAAGGTCCACGGCCCAAATCCCAAGGCAACTTCCGCATTGAGTTCCACGACCTCATGCGTGGGGTGCACACGGAATAGTCCGCTGCGCTGCACGCCCCACCTGAAGAGACGGTCGGCGGCGGTATCGAAGTCTGCGTTAATGACCCGCGCCATATTCAGCTCTGGGAAGCCAACGGTCGAGGTATAGGAGAGGGGAGCTCGTGGCGCTTCAGGGTTCATAGAACGCACCAGGCTACTTGATGTGCCCGGAGATCTGCTGATGCTGTGGCACATGAGGGACAAAATCCTGCACATAAGCCCCCATGGCGATCAATGCATCGACGCGCTCCCAGATTGGCGGGTGGGTGGCGGAGAAATTCCGCCGCTTATTCATTGCCCGCTCGAACATGCCGCCCTTTTTGCTCTGGTTGGAATTGTGGAAACTCTCGATGATGTCCCTCTCCGGTGCATATAGAGCCAAGGAGCCGGGGCTACCGTACATGGAGTTATCCACCGTGTGGGGGTTGGCCTGGTGAAATGCACGGATCGTGATGAGGGCTTGTGCCAGGGCAGTGGGGTTGCGGCAGAGCGAAACGCCATGGCTATCGGCCTGCTGCTCGCGATAGCGCGACATATAGGCCCTCGCAATGTTGGACAGCGCAGGGGCTGCCAGGATGACGCAGAAGGAGACCAAGAAAATGACCAGTGCGACAACCGCATGGCCACCACCGCTGGAGTTCGAGTTCGACCGATTGCGGTTATTGGAGCTCAAACTTCCGTAGATAAACGCGGACTGCAGGATGGAGATGACAGACGCAATCGCCACCAGCTGGGTCATGACCCGGTTGTCCTCGGCGGTAAGGTGGCTCATCTCATGGGAGATCACGGCCTGCAGCTGCTCGCGATTAAGCAGGTAGCCGAGCTCTTCGGTGACAATGATCGTGCCAGTCTGCGGCTTCTTTCTCTTGCCACCCAGGGCATAAGCATTGGGCACTCCGGTTCCGATGAGCACATAGACCTTCGGCGGAGAAGGCATACCGGCGGCGATCGCCATTTCTTCCACAATGTTGTAGATCATGCCCTGCTCCACCAGGCGCTTTTGCCCGCCGATCGCGGACAGTACGGTCCGGGTGGAAAAGAAGTAGGAATACAGAATGATCAGCATCGCTACCGGAATGGCAACACCGGCAGAGATCAAAATGACCATGCCTAGGGTGTTGAAGTCAATATTGCTGCCCTTGGTACCGACATAGGCGGCGCAGGCACATGCCACGATGGACAGCTGCAAGACCAGCACGTTTGCGAGCCATGCGACGGCGATGCCCCGACGCAGCTGAGACAATGATTCGTTGAAGGTCGTCGGTTGGTGGCCCATGGTTCCTCCTTTTCGGTCGTGAAATCACCTCGACTGCGGCGGCGGTAAGTGCAGTCTCTACAAAAATTGAAGGTGACGGGGGAGGAGATTAGAAGGACACGTCGGGAGCCTGGCGCTTGGACTCCTCCACCTGGAAGTATTCGAAGGGGCGGAAGCCGTGCACGGAGGCCACGATGTTGGTCGGCACGGACTGGATAGCGGTGTTGTAGTTGTTCGTCGAAGAGTTGTAGTACTGGCGCGCAAAGCCGACCTTGTTTTCGGTGGCGGCTAGCTCTTCCTGCAGCTGTTGGAAATTGCGGGACGCCTGCAGCTCTGGGTAGGCCTCTGCGGTTGCGCGCAGGGTGGCCATGGTGCGACCGAACACTGCTTCTGCCTGGGATGCATCCTGCACAGTGCCGGTGGCGCGGGCGCGGTCAGTTGCGCTGCGCAGCTCAGCGATATCGTGGAACACCTTCGCCTCGTGGTTAGCATATCCCTTGACCGTGGATACAAGGTTGGGGATCAAGTCGCCGCGACGCTGCAGCTGGGTATCGATCTGTGCATATGCTTCGTTGACCGTGTTTCGCTTTTTGACGAGGCCGTTGTACATGGCGAACCAGATGATGACGAGTAGGACGAGGATAACGATGGCGATAATTGCAATGATCATGTCAGTATTTTCCTTGGAACCTTTGAACGTATCTATATGTGAAATGGGGCGCAAAGAGGCCATTTAGTGGGGGATAGGAAACTTCGCACCAACCACCAGTATTGAAATGTATTATCACCGACCTTTGTTCCCGGCGCAGGATAAGGCAATTTGTGTCTGTGCTCTCGATAAGGTGTTCCAGAGCTTAAGGGGGGCACCACAGTCGTTAAGGTGGATTCCATGTCAACTAGTCCAAATCCCATGGTCGACCACCAGCTTTCCCATCGCACAATCAGGGAGTTCACCGATCAGCCGGTGGACGAGCAAACCCTGGAAACGATCTATGACGTCGCTATGCGTACTGCGTCCTCCCGTGGAATGCAGCAGGCGAGCATAATTCGCGTGACGGATAAACAGCTGCGGGAGCGCCTGGCGGAGATCGGAAATCAGGAGTACGTTCGCCGGGCCCCTGTGTACCTGTTGTTCCTGGCCGACACTGCGCGCAATGCTCAAATCCTGCGGGAAAACGGCGGCGATCCACGCGCTGCGGGGCGCACGAAGGCGTTTGTGGAAGCTTTCACAGATGCCTGCCTGATGGCGCAGAACGTGGTGAACGCCGCCGAATCCTTTGGCCTTGGCGCGAACTACCTAGGCAATATTCATAACGACACTGCCGGGGTTATCGAATTGCTGAACCTGCCGCAATTTACCTTCCCCGTCGTAGGGCTCACCCTCGGTTGGCCGAATCAGGATCCGCAGCTAAAGCCCCGCATGCCACGTGCTTTCCGCGTCATGGAGAACAGCTACCAGACCAGGGAGAACTTGACCGCCGACCTGGCAGATTACGACGCGGAAATGAGGACGTATTACGACTTGCGCAACGCTAACCAGCGGGTGGATAGCTTTACCAACCAGGTCTTGAAGAACTTTCCTTTCTCCCGGGATAGCAATGACGACTCACTGCAGGCGGCACGCTGGCAAGGTTTTATTGTGTGACGCCCCTTCGCACGTCACCCGCATCTAACCTGAACTTAACCTTTAGTTCAGCTACTTGGGGTAGCATTACGGAGAGTTTATAAAACTATGTGAATTCGCGCCGGGCAGGCTCGGAGGCCTGGCGTCCACAAAGAAGACACAGTCGACATTTCAAGGATGAGGAAAACAGTGACCAACAAGAAAGGTCTGAAGATCACGACGGCGACCGTGATGGCCGCGACGATGTCCCTTTCCGCAGTAAACGTAGGTCAAGCCACAGCTGCTCCAGTGAGCATGCCAGCTATCGCTGGTTCGCAGGGGCTACCGAACTACCCGCACCCGGTGCCGCACAAGGGTGCACCAAACCCGCAGCCTTTCGGTCCGGAGTACCTGGGTGGCTACATTTCCGACATCAGCTCCCACGGCTATGGCGTGTACCTAGACGTTGTGGATGGTTTCAATGATGTCCGCGCCAACCACCCGGAGATCATGAAGCAGAACCTGGACAAGGTTGTAAAAACCAACAACGCTGCAGCTGGGAACCAGACTGTAATTAAGCGAGCGCAGCAGGATGCGCGGGCTGACCAGGATGGCGTGCTCATGGCATTCTCGGACGCTCTGGGTGCGGAGCTGGGTGGTCACTTCCGTGATGCGCTGCGGGAGAATCGCCTGCCCAAGACCAAGTTCCTGCTGGGCGGCGGCTACCTGGCTCGTGCTGGCGGACTGGCTTCCTCCACCTTCGTGGAAAAGATGGTTTTCGGTTACGACCGTCCATTCGTTAAGGCTCCGAACCGCATTAAGAAGTACCAGGACGGCAGTTCGCGTAATTTCTACGGCACCTCGAAGTCCTACCCATCTGGTCACACCAACCAGGCTGTCTGGTCCACCACTTTGCTGGCGCTGACCCTGCCGGAGCTGGCTCCGCAGATCCTGGCTCGTGGGTCTGAGGCTGGTAATAACCGCATTGTGATGGGTGTGCACTACCCGCTGGACGTCATGGGTGGCCGCATGTCCGGTACTGCAGCGGCAGCTGACCGTTGGAATGACCCGAAGATGCGCGATGCGATCCGCCAGGCTGGAAAGGAACTGCGTGCCGAACTCGAGTGGCGCGCTGGCCGCCCGCTGGCACAGGTCATCAAGGGCGACAAGGCCTACCGTTCCACCGACCAGGCTGTGCGCGAGTACACCGACCGCATGACCTACGGCTTCCCGAAGATCTACCGCAAGGATGCGCCGATGATCGTGCCGCAGGCTGCGCCGGATCTGCTGCTGCCGAAGTTCCCGAAGTTGACCTACAAGCAGCGCGCCTCCATCCTGCGCCAGACCGCCATCCCGTCCGGTTCCCCGCTGGACGATCAGGGTCCGCGCGGATCCTGGCAGCGCCTGAACATGGCCGCCGCATTTGCCGCTAAGGTCAAGGTCAACGGCGACGGCAGCGTCACTGTTCTGCGTTAGAACCGCGTAGCTGGGAGGCGGGGGTAACCTTTAGCAAACTGTTACCACTGTGGCGCATGTGAATCCTGTTTCGTGCGATAGGGTTAGTTCCATTGCCAACAAAAACGAAGGAAAGTATGCGCTCCCGGTCCTTGACAGCCTCACTCGTCCCCACTCGCACTACCCGTCGCTTCGCAGCTTTGATCGCGGGCGCGGCACTGGCCATCTCCGCCACTTTTGGTGCGACCTTCAATGCGCCGGAGGCCTCCGCGGCTCCAGCAGGATCCGCCGATGCCTTCCTCAAGGCCACCGGCCAGCCCGGACCACACCGCATTCCCGGCCACTACTTCACTTCCCCCGGCATTCCTCAAGCACAGCGAGCCGCCGCACCAAACGTGCTGGCAGGCCCGTCCATGCCGATCTACGTAGGCAACAACATCTGCACTCTGGCCGTCGTCGGCTATGACAAAGCAGGGAACAAAGTGGGCATCACCGCTGGACACTGCGGTAAGCCCGGCGCTCCGGTCACTTCCATGGATAGCGAGCGTGCGGGGCAAATCGGCACCGTCGTTCGTAACGGCTACCCGGACTACGCCGTCATCAAGTTCAACAACAAGGTGCGCCTGACCCGCAGCTACAACAACGTACACCTCAACGCACTGGGCGGACCGACCCCAGGTAGCCTGCAGCAGATGTGCAAGACCGGAGTGGCCACGGGCACCTCTTGCGGCCCAATGCTGGCGATCTCCGGCCCCTTCCTTGTCTCGCACCTGTGCGGCTCCGTTGGCGATTCGGGTGCCCCGATCTACGTCGGCAACCGCCTCATCGGCATTATCAACGGTGGCGTAGCCAACCTGCCTTCCTGCACCACCCCACTGCAAGGACCTTTCCACGCGCCGACGGCCGGTGCAGCATGGAATGTTATTGCTGCTGACCTCAACGCGGCTGGGGGAGTAGGAGCCGGTTTCCGCCTGGCATAAACCCCTAACGCCACGCTCTTTAGCCCAAGCGCCCTCTGCCTAGCTGCAGCAGGGCCTTCGCTATTTCTACGCCCTCTGTGCCGAACTCCTCGCGGAATTGATTAATGATCGCGACCTCGCGCGTATAGACGAGCTTCGTGCCACCCGAACCTAGACGTGTTTTGCCGATGGCCTTTGAGACCTCGCTACGGCGGTGGATTGCATCGATGATGGCGCGGTCGAGGCGGTTGATTTCCTCGCGGTAGGATTGAATTTCTGAATCCGATAAAGGATCGTCCGTGCCGGAAGGCATTCGGACGGTGAACTCAGCAGGCTGCGAGTCTTCGTTGTCGCTCATGCGCTGTAGTCTACCGCTAGTTGGCCGGAGAGTTTCACAAAGAGTTTCTAGGGAGCACAAAGGGAAAACATGCACAACCAGCACGATCCATTCGCCGACCTGCCGCTGCCCGAAGAACCGACACTGTTTGACGAAGAGGTGCCTCCACCAGAGGAGGATCTGCCTCCGGAGGGCTATGAGAACGTACTGGCGAGCCTGCACACCACACCTCGCCCAGAACCGCAGCCGCAGCGCGCGACTGGACAGTCGGGCGCGGAAACTGGGCGTCAAAAAGAAGAACTGCTGAACGGACTTAACCCACAGCAGCGGCAGGCGGTCGAGCACATGGGTAGCCCGCTGCTGATCGTGGCGGGTGCCGGGTCGGGTAAGACGAGTGTGTTGACGCGCCGCATTGCCTACCTGCTGGCCAACGGTGTGGCGCCGTGGCAGATCCTTGCAATCACCTTTACCAACAAGGCCGCGGCGGAGATGCGCGAGCGCGTGATGGATATGGTCGGTCCACAAGCGGAGCGGATGTGGGTCTCTACCTTCCACTCCTTTTGCGTGCGTGTGCTGCGTGCCAATGCACACCTCGCGCCAGGGCTGAACACGAACTTCAGCATCTACGACTCGGATGATTCCAAGCGCTTAATGTCCATGATTATCAAGGACGCCTCGCTGGATTTGAAGGAGTTCTCGCCGCGCGGGGTGCTGCACGTGATCTCCAATTGGAAAAACGAGCTGGTTGGCCCGCAAGGTGCATTGGAGGAGGCGCAGCGCGATTCTAATCCTCACACCGCGCAGATCGCCACGCTGTACAAGACCTACCAGCAGCGTCTCCGGGCGGCGAACGCAGTGGACTTTGACGACCTGATCGGCGAGGTTGTGGGGATCCTCAATAACAATCCGGACGTGCGCGAACACTACCGCCGTCGCTTCCGCCACATCATGGTCGACGAGTACCAGGACACAAACCATGCGCAATACGAGCTGGTCGCGGCACTCGCCGGCAAGGGCAAGGCGGAATCCGAGCTGTGCGTGGTGGGCGATGCTGACCAGTCGATCTACGCCTTCCGTGGGGCGACGATCCGCAATATTGAGGAGTTCGAGCGCGACTATCCGGATGCTCACACAATCCTTTTGGAGCAGAACTACCGTTCCACGCAGCGGATTCTCACCGCTGCCAATGCTGTGATCGACCGTAACCAGGGCCGCCGGCCAAAGAAACTGTGGACGGATCTGGGCGATGGAGAGCTGATCGGCGGCTATGTTGCGGATAACGAACACGACGAGGCGAATTTCATCGTCCAGCAGATCGACGACCTCGTGGATAACGAGGGTTACTCCTACGGCGATATTTCGATCATGTACCGCACCAACAATGCCTCCCGCGCGATCGAGGATGTGTTGGTGCGCTCTGGGTTACCGTACAAGGTTGTCGGCGGCACGCGCTTCTATGAGCGCCGCGAGATCCGTGACATCGTTGCATACCTAAAGGTGCTGGATAATGCGGATGACACGGTGGCATTGCGGCGGATCATCAACACCCCGCGCCGCGGTATTGGAGATAAGGCCATCGCGCAGGTTACGGTGCACGCCGAAGGCCAGGGGATAGGTTTTTCGGCTGCTCTTGGTGACGCCGCCGCGGGCAAGGTCGCCGGCCTTTCCGCTCGCGGCCGCAATTCCATTGGCAAGTTCCTGGAAATGATGGACGCGCTGCGGGCGGAGACAGAGACGATGGAGATGACCGCCTCCGACGGTTCTGGGCTGGGGTTGCCCGACTTGGGGCGGGTGATTTCCGCGGTGCTGGATGTGACTGGGTATAAGGAGCTGCTGGAGAAGTCCAACGATCCGCAGGATGGGGCGCGCCTGGATAACTTGAATGAGCTGGTGAGCGTGGGGCATGAGTTCTCGCAGGAGTCGGCGAATTTGAAAGCTTATGAGGAGATGCCTGGTGGTAGCGCAGGGAGCGCTGGTGAAGACAGTGCTGACGCAGATGAGGCTGCTGAGGCGATGCTGGCTGAGGGGGAGGCGCCACTGGGTAGCCTGCAGGCTTTTCTAGAGCGCGTGAGCTTGGTCGCTGATGCCGACCAGATTCCGGCAGACGAGCAGGACATGGTGACACTCATGACGCTGCACACTGCCAAGGGGCTGGAGTTCCCCGTCGTGTTTTTGACCGGGTGGGAGGATGGCCAGTTCCCGCACATGCGCGCACTGGGCGACCCCACAGAGTTGGCCGAGGAGCGCCGTCTGGCCTATGTGGGCATTACGCGCGCCAAGCAGCGGTTGTTCCTGACTCGGGCGATTACCCGCAGTGGTTGGGGTGCACCTGTAAACAACCCACCGTCGCGCTTCTTGTCTGAGGTGCCGGAGAACCTGATGGAATGGATCCGCGAGGAACCCGCGCGTTTCGGCAGCGGAGTGGATTCAGCCTGGGGTGGCGGAGGATACGCCGACGGTACGAGCTTCGGCGGCTCGGGTGGATGGAGCTCTGACTCTGGGAGCTGGGGTAGCCAGTCCTATCGCAAGCCTGCAAGGAAAACGAAGCCCGCCTTTGGAGCCGGCGCAAAGAAGAACCAAGATTTGGACTTGGCGGTCGGGGACAAGGTCAACCACGACAAGTACGGCTTGGGGACTGTGAAGAGCGTCGACGGCAGCGGATCACACACTACCTGCATGATTGACTTCGGCAGCCAGGGTACGGTGCGCCTGATGTTGTTCGGCGGTGTGCCGATGGAAAAGCTCTAGCGAAGTAGCGGCCCCGGGGTTATTCCCGGGGGTTTTTCTGACGCCGCCCGGTTTTGCGTCGGTAGAGGTCGTGCGGTGAGGTTGATGGACGCCACAGCAGTGTTAAAAAAAGAGACTTTTGTGACAAAAGTTTCGCGACGAATATTTTTGTTATGTAACGTAACTATGCGTCTCCTCGTTGGATTTAGCGGAAACAAAGAAGGGTATGTATGTCAGAAAACCAATCGATCACCTCAAAACTGCACAACCTTAAGCATTTCGGCGAGGCTGCATGGGCTGAGACTCATGCGATTGCCACCGGCCTGGGGACCGCGCTGCGATCGGGCGTGGTCGTTAGGGGCGGCGGAGTTAAAGGTAAAGCAAAGCTGGTGGAAAGTATCGCCCGTTATGGCTTCACCGCTGCGCGTCAGGCATGGTACGCCGCAGAAGCGGCCCCGGAGCGAACGGCCATCATCGATGACATTGGTGAGCGCACTTATGCGGAAGTTCGAACTGAGGCGCTTGCTTTCGCCCGCGCGCTGCAGCGCATGGGGTTGGAGCCGGGGAAAAACATTGCAGTGATGGCACGCAATTCCCGCGTTGTTGTCTACGCGCTAGTCGCAAAGGGCTTTATTGGGGCAGATATTTGCCTGCTTAATCCTGCTTCTAGCTCGGTCCAGCTGCAAAAGAGCATGGAAGAACTGAATGTTCACACCGTTATTATCGATGAGGAATTCGCAGACCGGCTGCCTGCAGATTATTCCCGTGCAAAGGTGATCATTGGGTACGCGGAAGACCTGCAAAACCCGCAGGCGCCAAACCCGGAATGGGAGACCTTTCAGCAGGTCATCGACCGCGCGCCTTCTGAAGCCGAGGAAAAGCTTCCTACCATCCCGAAACGTGGCTTTATCACCATTATGAGCTCCGGCACTTCGGGCACACCTAAGGCCGTTGTGCACCGGGAACCGCCTATTCCGACACCCCTGGCGGACCTTGTGACGTGGATTCCGTGGCGTGCGGAAATGATGATTCAACAGACTGCTTCCATGTTCCACTCGTGGGGCTGGGCGAACCTTAACCTGATCTTCGCTCACCGTGCGACGGTGGTTTTCCGCCGAGTATTCGATCCTGTTCAGGCTATGGAGGATGTTGAGCGTTACGGTGTTAACGGCATTATCACCTCGCCTATCTTCATTAAGGAGCAGCTAAAGGTCGCGCAGGACGGTAATTACGATGCTTCATCGTTGGAGTTCATCGTGTCTTCCGGAAATGCCATGCATGAAGATCTGCTCCGGGGCCTGCACAAGCAATTCGGGCCGGTGGTGTGTAACTTCTACGGCTCTACGGAGAACAGCGTCGTTGCTATCGCTAAGAAGGAAGAACTTGCGGAAAACCCATCCTTGGCTGGGCGACCGGTGCGTGGCGTGCGCGTAAAGATTCTGGATGATGAAGGCAATGTGCTGCCTCCGAACACTCCGGGGCGAATCTATGCCCGTGGAACCATGACTATGCGTCGCTACGCGCACACCCGCGATCAAATGAAGATCAAGCATGGCTTGTTGGAGATTGGCGACCGCGGGTACCTCGATGAAGAGGGGCGCTTGTTCGTCCTTGGCCGAGCTGATGACATGATCATCGTGGGCGGTGAAAATGTCTACCCACGCAGTGTGGAAGAAGTACTGGCGCCGATGCCCGGCGTGAAGGATCTATTTGCCAAAGGGGTAGACGACGAGGAGAGTTTCAAGCGCATGGCCGTCTGGATTGTGCGTGACGACAACCCGGAAGGTGAGGAGCTGACCAAGGAGTCTGTGCAGGAATGGGTCAGGGATAATCTTGCGGAGCATTCCGTTCCCCGAGAAGTGACCTTCCTGGATGAGCTTCCTCGCAACCCAACTGGTAAGGTCATGCCAGCAATGCTTCCTAACACCTAACATTTTTGAACCACTATGGATAGGCTAGACACGGCCTTTAAACACTCACTGGAGAACATGATGAAGAAGATTGCACGTATTCTGACTGCGGCAGTTGTCGCGGCTGGATCCGTCATGGGGCTTGCCCCTGCTGCGCAGGCTGCACCGGGCAACACCGTTTTGATCGGCGATTCCTACTTTGCCAACACGACCCTCAACCAGATCTTGGACGCTAAGCGAAGCGGGAAGCGCAAGTGTATCCACGGTAAGTTCCGCGTTGCCACCGAACTGCAACGTCTGACAGGAGCGCATATTGACGACTACTCCTGCAACGGCAAGGAACTGTACTTGGGTCGTGAGCCACTGGAGGCTCGCGTGGATCAAGCTATTCGAGATGGCAAGCTGAACCGCAATACGCGCAACGTGCCGATCATGGTCGGCGCCAACGACACCTACCGCACCCTTTCCCCGATCGACAATCGCGCAGCGGCTCGTTCCTACGATCGCATCGCTAGGAAGATCAAGCGCGTTGCTCCCGGCGCCCGCATCCAGTTCGTTAGCTACCCACATCTGACGAACGACCGTGCCGGTCTCTGCCTCATCCGTCCCCACGGTTTGCCACCGATTGAAGCCCCATTCCCGATCGTGAAGGAAGCTGAACGCCAGCTTTGGCGTCAGGCGCACGACGCGGCTAAGCGTAACGGCGGCGTATTTGTTGATCTGCACCGCTCCACGCGTGGCCACGACACCTGCCAGCCAGGTGGAAAGGCATGGGTTGCTGGTGTCTTCGACAACCAGACTCCGCGCTACAACCTGACTCTGCACATGTCCTACGACGGCGTGACCAACGCGGCGAAGCAGATCGGCGCTGCTCTGCAATAAGCTGTACCTCTCCTAGGGGATACCCCAACACCCCAAGGGGAGCACCCCGGGAAAGCAACCCGGGGGACCAATTAAATAACTTAAGGGCCTGACTCCGATGTGGTATCGGAGTCAGGCCCTTTTTGAAGGCTTTAACGCTAGAGCCTTTAGGAGACGCTCGGTGGTTTAAAGCTGAATACCGCGCTCAGCCAGCCATGGCTTCGGGTCAACGGCGTCGCCACCGTTCGGGTGAACCTCGAAGTGTAGGTGGGAGCCAGTGGAGAAGCCCAGGGAACCCATGCCAGCAATCTTCTGACCGCTGGTTACACGGTCGCCAACCTTGACGTCCAAAGTGGCCATGTGGCCGTAAACGGTAATGGTGCCGTCATCGTGCTTAATGCGAATCCAGTTACCGAAGCCGGATGCCGGGCCGGAGTCGATAACGGTGCCGTCGTGGACAGCGCGGATGGCGGTGCCGACAGCGTTTGCGATATCGATGCCCTTGTGGAAGGAACCCCAGCGTGGGCCGAAGCCGGAAGTGAAAGTGCCCTCGGCTGGCTTTGCGAACTCAGGCATACGGGCAGCCAGGTCAGCCTCCGTGCGCTCCTTGGCAAAGCGCAGGGCGGAATTAAGCTGCTGGGAGAGGTCGGAGACCGGCTTGGCCTGCGGAACCTCGAGGATCTGCGGGGCTTCGGCAGCCGTTGCGTCTGCACCGTCGGCGGTGGCGGCAGAGCCCTGAGCGCCGGTCCCTTCACCCTGGGCGAGAAGAGTGGTGTTCTCAGAAGCCAGTGCGATGTCGTCGTCAGAGCTCTGGGAAGCACCAGCGGTGGCACCAGCAGCGCCAGCGGTCGTGACGGCCGTCGTTGCGACTGCTACGAGCGCAAAGCGACGCTTCGCGCTGTGATCCTGCTTGCGGTGGGCACCGGTACGGTTCGCCTCGGTAGTGTTTTGCACTGTCCTTGTAACCCTTCGACTTATTCGGTGTTTCTTAGCAACTGTCAAATGCGGCTCTGTCTGCTGGGCTATGGCGTTGTCTAGCGGATCCTCGGCGGATCCTCGATGCCTTCGCGCAAGCATTTTGTAACCACTTTGTTATCAACGAAACGTAACATTATCGGTTGCGCAACGTTGCGGCAACTAAATTCACGAAAAATAACGCTTTGGTTACATTGCGGGGGTGGTGCGATCTGAAGTGATATTGATCGATGATTCATTCCCCCTGTTCCAGACGTTTTTCTGTGGCTTCTTCACGTGTTCTTCGATGTTAGTGATCTTCCGCACGCTACCTCCAAACCCTCAAGTAGAAGATTAAGTATGGCGTGGGTGAAGAGAAGAAGCGACGGCTAACGGGTGGGTCAGTCCGCCAGATACCTATTCCTCTTAGGCACAATGGGACGGGTGAGTAAAGATTCTGCTGCCCAACGCCCCGGATCCCGACGATCATCGTCTTCGCGACGCCCAGGTGTGAGCCGTACCCGGCGAACTTCGTCCGGTAGTGACGCAGCCAGGATCAAAGGAACCCAGGGAGGTTCCAGTAACACGGGGCATGAGCGCTTCGTGGCTGCTGACCAGGCAAAGGGAACCCCGGTAGATGGCCGGCTTGCCTCTAAAAGCAAAGTTGCGAAGGCTACCTCTACTTCTTCCTCCAGCTCTGCCTCCACGTCGCGTGGTGGCGTTAAAGCCGCTCTGGGGAGCTGGTGGTCGAAATGGAAGCCCCACGTCAAACGTTTTGGACCTCAGCTGCTGATTAATCATGCTGTGACTCTGGGTGTCATCGTCATTATTGCCGTTCTCATCGGCATCGGTACCGGCTTTGCCAAAGTTCCGGCAAGTATTGCATCGATGTGGATGGCGTTTAATCTCGCGCCGGTGGAAATGGCGGGTGCGAAGTTGGGATTTGTGCCGCTGCTTCCTGCACTGTTGTTGGTGTGGGGGCATGCGAAACGCGCGACAACGGTGCTTGGGAACTCCATTAGCGTTCGTGGGCTTCGCGTATTCACAACCTTAAGCTTGTTGATTCCCCTCGTGCTTACCTGCATCGCATGGTTAATGCTGTGGGATGCCTCGCGCGTATTCGATGTAACTCCGCCAAATCTGCTGGTTGCATTGATCTCTACTGCTCTTGTCAATGGCGCAGCCATTGTTATAGGTATGCGGGCACGCGTATGGCGAGCACTACTGCTACGCCGTGGCTGGTCCACTTGGCCAGTGGAATCAATGCTGCTGGCACAAAAGTTCCTCAAGTGGATGAGCGCCGCGGGGCTGGCTGTGGCGCTGATATACCTTCTGACGAACTTGAAGGCTTTCAGCGAGGCGTATGACATCACCTCATCCACGATGGGTGTTATTGGCCTTAGCTTTGTTGCCCTTTTGTATGTACCCAACGTCGTGATCGGCGCGATTGCGGTCCTACTCGGTGGAGAGTTTCATGTAGGAAACGGCGCGGTGAGCTTGTTTACCGCGAACAATGTCAACCTTCCCCCGCTGCCGATCCTCGCGGCTATCCCAAATGATCAGATTCCGTTTGGTCCAATGCTGCTGGCTGTGCCTGCTTGTGTAGCTGTGGGATGTGTCTACAACTTCTTGCGCGGGCGAAGCTATGTCGAGGCTCCGTTGCTCCAAGCAGTCGGGGCGGGTGCATTTTCCGGGTTGATTGGCTTCTGCGTTTCCTGGCTAGCCGGTGGTGAGCTCGGCGTGTATGGGCGGGCGGGAGCTGTTGAGTGGCTCTTTGCTGTGGAACTCGCAGCCTGGTTGTTGGTGCCCGCGGCTGTGATGATGTTCTTTATGGCGCGCCGAGGTGCGACCGTTATTGAGGACATTCCGGAGGCGGAGATGGTGTCTTCCGCAGAGTCTGAAGATGCTCAAGAAGTCGAAACTGCCGAGGAAGCCGAGGAAGCCGAGGACGCTGAAGCTGCTGAGGACGACGCCCCTACGGAGGAACCGGAAAACGGGAATGATGGGGGCGTCACGAAGAAAAAGCAGGAAGACCAACAAGAAGATCAAGTAAAAGAGCAAGAAGACAAAACGGACGAAGAAGCGGACAAGGATACGGATACAGAGGATGACGAAGCAGATGAAGATAGTGATTCTGGCGAGCGGGACGGGGACACTTCTGCAGAGCGTGATCGATAACGTCGATCGCGACAAGGTAGAAATCCTCGCGGTGGGCAGTGACCGGCAGTGCGAGGCTCTCGACCGTGCCGAGCGCGCAGGAATCGAGCATTTCCTGGTCGAGTACGTGCCGAAGCAGACTGATCGCGAACAATGGAACGAAGATCTGGCCGACAAAATTTCCAGCTATGAACCAGACCTCGTGGTGAGCGCGGGTTTCATGCGCATCCTTGGTCCACAGGTGGTGGAGCGCTTCACAGGGAAGATCATCAACACACATCCGGCGCTTCTGCCGGCTTTCCCCGGAGCGCACGCGGTGGAGGACGCATTAAGTTATGGTGTTCGAGTCACCGGGTCTACAGTTCATGTAGTAGATAGTGGAGTGGACACGGGTCCGATCATCGCTCAAAAGGCGGTGGAGGTCGCGCGCGACGACACAGTCGACAGCTTGCATGAAAGAATTAAAAAGGTGGAGCGCGCACTCTTAGTAGAGGTGCTGCACGAGATTTCACATGAGGGACGAAAGGCCAGGAACGAAAACAATGAGTGACGGCACTGCAGCAACCAACGGCAGCGATAAGAAGGAAATCCGTCGTGCACTGATCAGTGTGTACGACAAGACCGGCCTCGAAGAGCTGGCCAAGGGACTGCACGCCGCGGGAGTCGACATCGTCTCCACTGGCTCGACTGCGAAGAAGATCGCCGACGCTGGCGTGCCAGTGACCGAGGTAGAAACCCTCACCGGCTTCCCGGAGGTGCTGGAAGGGCGGGTCAAGACCCTGCACCCGCGCGTGCACGCTGGCATCCTGGCCGATACCCGCAAGGACGATCACCTCAAGCAACTTGAAGATCTAGGTATCGAGGCTTTCCAGCTCGTAGTTGTAAACCTGTACCCGTTCACCGAGACCGTAGCCTCCGGGGCGGGCTTCGATGATTGCGTGGAGCAGATCGACATCGGCGGCCCGTCTATGGTGCGTGCCGCTGCGAAGAACCACCCGTCCGTGGCCGTGGTGGTAGATCCTTCCCGTTACGAGGATGTCGTGGCCGCTGCCAACGCCGGCGGATTTACCCGCGCGCAGCGTACCGACCTGGCCGTGGATGCGTTCCGCCACACTGCCGCTTATGACGTAGCCGTGGCGTCGTGGATGGGGGAGCAGACCGCCGACGGCGAGCAGTTCCCCGAGTGGATCGGCGCTTCCTACAAGCGTGCCAATGTGCTGCGCTATGGCGAGAACCCGCACCAGGCAGCCGCACTGTACTCCGACGGCACCGGTCTGGCTGGCGCCAAGCAGTTCCACGGCAAGGAGATGAGCTACAACAACTACACCGATGCGGATGCCGCCTGGCGTGCAGCGTGGGATCACAAGCGTCCGACCGTAGCCATCATCAAGCATGCCAATCCGTGTGGTATCGCCGTATCCGATGAATCCATCGCCGATGCGCACAAGAAGGCACACGCATGCGACCCAATGTCCGCCTTTGGCGGCGTGATCGCAGTGAACCGTGAGGTGAGCGTTGAAATGGCTCAGCAGGTGGCCGAGATCTTCACCGAGGTCATCATCGCGCCGGGCTACGAAGACGGTGCTGTGGAGATCCTCTCGCAGAAGAAGAACATCCGCATCCTGCAGGCCGAGGCACCGAACGAGGAGCCGGAGCTGCAGGGCCGTGAGATCTCCGGCGGCTTGCTGGTTCAGCAGGTTGATGCGATCGATGCAAAGGGAGACGACCCGAGCAACTGGACTCTGGCCGCTGGCGAGGCAGCCGATGAGGAAACTCTGCGCGAGCTGGAGTTCGCTTGGCGCACCGTGCGCGCGGTGAAGTCGAACGCGATCCTGCTGGCCAAGGATGATGCCACCGTGGGCGTGGGTATGGGCCAGGTGAACCGCGTCGACGCAGCCAAGCTGGCTGTCGAGCGCGCTAACTCCCTGGCTGGCGACGAGAAGCGCGCTGAGGGTGCGGTCGCAGCCTCGGATGCTTTCTTCCCCTTCGCCGACGGTTTTGAAGTGCTGGCTGAGGCGGGCGTGCGTGCAGTCGTACAGCCCGGCGGCTCGGTTCGGGACGCTGAGGTTATCGAGGCAGCGGAGAAGGCGGGCGTCACCATGTACCTCACCGGTGAGCGTCACTTCGCGCACTAGAAAACACGCTTGAGCGCAGGAGTTTACGAACCTATGTCTAATGAGCACCCCACACATCCAGGCAGCGGCGACTATCCGTCCCGGCCGGAGCCACCGCAGTATCACCGCAATATGGGTGCGCAAGGACAGAATCAGTGGCAGCAGTGGCAGAACCCACAGCAGCAGCCCGCCTACTCGGAGTACTCCTATGAGGACTCCGACGGCGACAGTAAATTCCTGCCCATCCTGGGGATCATTCTGGCTGCAATCCTGGCCATTGCATTGATCCTAGGGGCCGCCTACTACTTCGGCTGGTTCGGCGATGACAATGGGAAGGGTAACGGAGGTTCCGGCGGAGGCACCTCCCAGTCGCAGAACGCCGACGGCGGAAGTACCAGTACCAACGGCAATAGCGAAAACACCAGCAGCGACAATTCTGACACTGCAGAGGAGGAAAGCTCCTCGCAGGATGAGACCTCGGAGTCGGAGAGCGAGGACTCCCGGCCCACCCGTCCGAAGCTGCCTTCCGGCGCAGTTCCGGCCAACCAGTCCGCCGAGCAGGACAAGCCAGGCGGGGACTTCAATAACGTCTACACCGGTAGCGACATTACGTCTAAGCCCTTCGCACGTGCGGTTCGCGATGCATTCGTTGAGCACTACCTGGATACGGATGAAACCAACGGCACAGTAAAGGCGTACTCGACGGTGACCGGCGAGACTTACACCATGAGCTGTAAGGATAACGGCCAGTATGTGACATGCACCGGGGGCAATGATGCCATCGTCTACATTGCATAGGTTCCGTATGAGGGAGCCATTCCGGAAGTCTCGCTCCTCACTGCTCGCCGTTGCACTGGCTTTTGTCGGCACGGCGGTTGCTGGTTGCACGATTGGTGATGTAGAGAGCGATGACGCCACGTCGTCCGCCGCCAGCACTTCAGACAATCAGGACGAATCGACGGCGGAGCGTTCGCCACGGCCGACGGTATCTGAAGATAAACCCAAACCTGACGAGCCTAAAAACTCGCAGAAGAACCCAGGTGGGGAGCTGAGCTATGACGGCAGTGCGGGGATAGCCGTTGCTGGGGTGAAAGGGGCGGGACAGACCGCAGTTGCACCATGGTCAACCATGAAAGTGCCGATTGCAATTGCGGCTCTTCGGCGCTCTCCAGGAATGGAAGCTACTGCGAAGCAGGCTATTCAGAACTCCGATAATGCGGCGGCGGAAGAACTCTGGGGTGCGCTAGGTACGCCGGAGCAGGCGGCTGCAGCAACCTCAGGCGTGATTAAGGAGGGGAGTAGCACCGCGCGGGTGGAGTCACAGGTCGTGCGCCCGGGGTTCAGCTCATTTGGACAGAGTGATTGGTCGTTGAGTGACCAGGCTGAATTCGCTTCTCATCTGCGCTGCATTCGGGGAGCAGAACCAGTGGTTGCCGCCATGGGGAATATTGTTAACGGTGGTGGATACGGCCTGGGGACGATCCCTGGGGCAATTTTCAAGGGAGGCTGGGGGCCGTCCTCATCCGGCGGCTATGGGGTGCGCCAGTTTGGCTTGATTCCAAAGTCTGACGGCAAGGGATACGTGGCCGTAGCGATTGCGGTGGAAAGCCCGGACGGGAGCTACGAGGCGGGGCAAGCCGAGCTGACAGCAGCGGCGGAGTTTCTGCAATCGAGGGTGGATGATCTGCCGGCAGCGGCATGCTAGGCGGTATAGAAAAACCAATTCTTTCGGTTAATGTTTCTTAACCAGTAAGGTCGGGGTTATGAGCTCTCATTATCTTGCCGAACCTAACACCGAAGGCTTATCTGCACGCGCGGCGGCGAAGGAACGTCGCCGAGTGGAGCTTCTGCGTGCCGCTGCGAGGATCATGGCGAACAAGGGCTTTCATGGCACGAGCCTGGAAGAGGTGGGGGAAGCGGTTGGGATCTCCGGGCCGGCTGTGTACCGGCATTTTTCGGGTAAAGGGGAGATCCTGACCGAGCTAATGACAGGCATCTCGGAACACATGCTCTCGGAGGCGCAGAAAATTGTTGATGGCTTGACCGATCCGCGGGAGCGTTTGGCGGTGCTAATCGACTTTCAGGTGGACTTCGCGCTGTCGCAACCAGAGCTAATTCGCCTGCATAACCGCGAACTTTTTCGAATGGGGGAAGCGGGACGGGGGCGTGTGCGCTCAGTCCAGGGAAGCTATCTCAAGCTCTTTGCGGAGGCCTTGGCGAAGATGGACTCGCATTATCGGGGAGAGGCGGGGCGCATCACGGCGCAGTTGGTGGTGGGCATGATTAATTCTTCTGAGGTTATTCGCGGATGGGCGTCTACCGCGCTGGCGCGGCGACAGATGCTAGCTGCGGCTCGCGCGGCAGTCGGGTTGGAGTAAACCCCACCATACGGGGGTAGTTCACTGGCAGAAACTTTTTAGATTCCCTAGCCAAAGTGTTGTAGCTCACATACAGTGGCGTCAACAAGTTAGTTAATCGCTTGTAACTGAATGTGGGGAGTGTGGACAAGCGCTCTCATCACAATCCCGCCACCTTTCAAGGAGCTGCACACGTGGAAACCACTACTGCCAACTCAAGCGCCCCGGCAGCCGCAGATCTGACCGAGCCACGCGGAATCCCGAGCCACCGCGAACTTGTCAACGAACTGCGTGAGCGCCTAGCTCGTGCCCAAGCCGGCGGAGGGGAGAGAGCTCGCAAGCGCCACACGGATCGTGGCAAGCTGCTGCCACGCGAGCGCATCCGCTTACTCCTGGATCCCGGCAGTCCCTTCCTGGAAATCGCGCCGCTTGCCGCCGAGGAGATGTACGACGGCAAAGCCCCAGCCGCGGGCATCATCGCGGGAGTCGGACTTGTACACGGTCGCCTGTGCCTTATCGCCGCTAATGACGCCACCGTCTCCGGCGGTACCTACTACCCGATGACGGTCAAGAAGCACCTCCGCGCCCAGGAGATCGCAGAGCAAAACCACCTGCCATGTATCTACCTCGTGGATTCCGGTGGCGCGATGTTGTTGCAGCAAGACGATGTATTCCCGGACCGCAATCACTTCGGCCGTATCTTCTTCAACCAGGCGAACCTGTCAGCGAAAGGGATTCCACAACTATCTGCTGTGATGGGTTCCTGTACCGCAGGCGGTGCCTATGTTCCTGCCATGAGTGACGAGACGATCATCGTGGAAAACCAGGGCACGATCTTCTTGGCTGGCCCTCCACTGGTGAAGGCTGCGACCGGCGAGGATGTCACCCCGGAAGAACTCGGTGGTGGAGCAATGCATTCCCGTATTTCCGGTGTGACGGATCACCTGGCCGCCGATGATGAAGACGCACTGCGGATCATGCGTGGGATCGTCGAAACTCTGCCAGAATCCAAGCCGACTCCCTGGAAGCGCAGTGCCCCCGTGCCGGCTCCGCGCCCGCAGGAGGATCTTTACGACATCGTGCCCACCGATCCGAAGATTCCCTATGACGCGCATGAGGTCATCGAAACGCTGTGCGACGAGGGCAGCCTCTCGGAGTTCAAAAGCGAATATGGCAACAGCATCATCACGACCTTTGCGCGGCTGGAAGGCCACCAGGTCGGAGTGATCGCCAATAACGGCATCATCTTTGCCGAGGCCGCCATGAAGGGCGCACACTTCATCGAACTTTGCGAGCAGCGCAACATTCCCATCATCTTCTTGCAAAACACCACCGGCTTTATGGTGGGGCGTCAATACGAAGAAGGCGGCATCGCCAAGCACGGGGCGAAGATGGTTAACGCCGTGGCTACCGCATCGGTGCCCAAGCTCACCGTTGTCACTGGTGCGGCTTTCGGCGCTGGCAATTACTCCATGTGCGGCCGAGCGTATTCGCCGCGATTCCTGTGGATGTGGCCGAATGCGCGTATCGCAGTGATGGGCGGACCACAGGCGGCCATGACACTTTCTACCGTCCGACGTGCGCAGATTGAGCGCCGGGGCGAGGAGTGGTCTGCCGAGGCACAAGAGGCCTTCGAAGCGCCAATTCGCGAGATGTTCGACGAGAAATCCACCTGCTGGTACTCCACAGCACGACTGTGGGATGACGGAGTGATCGATCCTGCGGACACACGCCGCACGCTCGCCATGGCCCTCGATATCTGCGCTCAAGCTCCGCGCGAGGAAACCGGTTTCGGCGTTTTCCGCATGTAAGGCGTTCAAATCCTTTCAACGCAGCCCACCAACGCAACGCACCCACAGAAAAGAGAAACTGCCGTGAGTAAAACAACTGCTACCACCGGCCCGTTCGATACGGTGCTGGTCGCCAACCGCGGTGAGATCGCCCTGCGCGTGATCCGCACCGTGCACCGCATGGGGCTTAAGGCCGTGGCCGTCTACTCCGATGCCGACTCCGCAGCACCGCACGTCCACGCTGCAGACAAGGCTGTGCGCCTAGGTCCTGCCGCCGCTGCCGAGTCCTACCTCAAGATTGACAAGGTTATTGACGCCGCGAAGGCGGCCGGCGCCGGCGCTATCCACCCCGGTTACGGATTCCTCTCGGAAAACGCGGCTTTCGCCAAGCGCTGTGAAGATGAGGAAATCATCTTCATTGGTCCACCGGCCAGCGCCATCGAGACAATGGGTGACAAAATCACCGCCCGCGCGACCGTCGAATCCCGCGACGTGCCCACCGTTCCCGGAATCTCCCGGCCAAATCTAACGGACCAGGAGATCATCGACGCTTCTGAATCCGTTGGCTTCCCCGTGCTCATCAAACCCTCCGCTGGTGGTGGCGGCAAGGGAATGCACTTGGTGGAGGAGCCGGAGAAGCTGGCCAGCGCGCTGGTCTCCGCCCGCCGCGAGGCCGCAAGCTCCTTCGGCGACGACACGTTGTTCTTGGAGCATTTCGTAGATACTCCGCGCCACATCGAGGTGCAGATCGTCGCTGACTCCCACGGCAATGTGATTCACCTGGGTGAACGTGAATGCTCTCTACAGCGTCGCCATCAAAAGGTCATTGAGGAAGCACCCTCTGCACTGCTGGACGAAAAGACTCGGCAGGAGATCGGCGAGGCTGCCTGCGATGCCGCCCGAGCCTGCGGTTACCGCGGTGCGGGCACGGTGGAGTTCATCGTCTCGGCCAAACAACCAGAACGCTTCTTCTTTATGGAAATGAACACCCGCCTTCAGGTCGAGCACCCGGTCACCGAAATGGTCACTGGTCGCGACCTGGTGGAATGGCAGATCCGTGTGGCGCGCGGGGAAGCTCTGCCCATCTCACAGGACGACGTGCAGCTCAACGGCCATTCCGTAGAAGCGCGTGTTTATGCTGAGGACGCAGCCGCCGGGTTCCTGCCCACCGGCGGAATGATCACGGGACTCTCCTGGCCGGGTGGGGACGGGGTACGTGTGGACGCTGGTGTAGTCGAAGGCCAAGAGGTCAGTTCTGATTATGACCCAATGTTGGCGAAAATCATTTCCCACGCTGAGACGCGCGAGGCTGCCCTTCAACGCCTCGACCAGGCGCTGGCCCACACCCGCATTGAAGGTCTGACGACCAATATTGACTTCAACCGCTTCCTGGTCACCCGCCCGGAGGTTATCGCTGGAGACCTGCACACCGGCTTACTGGATTCCATCGTCGAGGACTTCCAACCTCGCGCAGTCCCCGTGGACACTCTCGCCGTTGCCGTGCTCCACCTGGCGGGCGCGCTAGGTGGGGGAGACGAAGGGGCGTCACAAAGAACGACCTCGGAACTCACCCTCGGCAGTGCCTGGACCGCGTGCGACGGGTGGCGCGGCGCTGGGAAGCGAGCACCTTTGCGTTTGGTGCTTGCCGATCCAGGCGGGGTAAGCGCGCCGGTTGAGGCACGTGCCGAATTTGAAGACGACGCGTGGACGATACGGCTCACTCCATTAGTCAGCGATGAAGGGGAAGACGAAGCGTCAGCTTCGGAAACCCGCCGCATCAAGATCGTTGCCGACCCGCAGGCCACGCGCAACGAATGGCGGCTGTCCATCGACGGCGCGCCTGCTGAGAAGTGGAGTGCCGGAAGACACGGCAGCATCACTGGACCGAACGGCACCCACGTGGTGGAGGTGTTCTCCGGCACGGCGCACGACGCAGAGGCCAGCACTCAGGATTCGCCGGACATCCTCAGTCCCATGCCCGGCACCGTTATCGCAGTGGAAGTCGCAGATGGCGATGAGGTCACCGAAGGCCAACCCGTAATCGTGATTGAGGCCATGAAGATGGAGCACACTCTGGCAGCGCCTCGCGGCGGAAAAGTCAAGGTCAGCGCTGAAGTTGGCCAGAAGGTCGGCACTGGAGAAGTCCTGGCGGAAGTCATTTCTGCGAACGACGCGTCCGATTAGCCAGCAGCTAAGCACATTCAACAGTTCACAAAACACAAGCACACCAAAAACCCACAGAAAGAGGAGAACAATGAGCCAAAGCACCAAGGACCGCAACCCCTACCTCTCCGACGAACTGCACGAACTGCGCGCCAGCGTGGAGGACTTCGCCAACTCCGTAGTCGACCCCGTGGCCGCCCAGCACGACCGCGACCACACCTTCCCCTATGATGTCGTCCGCCAGATGGGCGAGATGGGTCTCTTCGGCCTGCCAATCTCCGAGGAATACGGAGGCATGGGCGGTGACTACATGGCCCTCGGCGTGGCATTGGAGGAGCTGGCTCGTGTGGATCAGTCCGTCGCCATCACCCTGGAGGCCGGAGTTTCCCTGGGAATCATGCCGATCTACCGCTTCGGCAGCGACGAGCAGAAGGAGACCTTCCTGCCGAACCTGGTGGCGGGCAAGAACCTGGCAGGCTTCGGCTTGACCGAACCTGAGGCTGGTTCCGATGCCGGTGGAACCAAAACGACCGCCAAGCTTGACGGCAACGAGTGGGTGATCAATGGATCGAAGCAGTTCATCACCAACTCTGGCACGGACATCACCTCCCTGGTCACGGCCACCTGTGTGACCGGCCAGCGTGACAATGGCAAGAAGGAAATCTCCGCCATCATCGTGCCGACCGGCACACCGGGCTTTACCGCCGAGCCCTCGTACAACAAGGTCGGCTGGAATGCCTCCGATACTCATCCGCTTACCTTCGATAATGTCCGCGTACCCGAGGAGAACCTGGTCGGCGAGCGTGGCCGCGGATTCGCCTACTTCCTCTCCATCCTCAACGAAGGCCGCATCGCCATCGCCGCCCTGGCCACCGGTGCTGCGCAGGGCTGTGTGGATGAATGCGTGCGCTATGCGAAGGAGCGCACCAGCTTTGGCAAGCCCATCTCCGAGTACCAAGCCATCAGCTTCAAGATTGCCCGCATGGAGGCTCGCGCCTGGACCGCCCGCCAAGCCTGGTATGCCGCGGCGGCGAAGATGGCCGCAGGCCTGAACTTCAGTAAAGAAGCCTCCATCGCGAAAATGGTTGCTTCTGAGGCAGCCATGGATAACGCCCGTGATGCCACTCAGATCCACGGCGGCTATGGATTCATGAACGAATATCGCGTTGCTCGCCACTACCGCGATTCCAAGATCCTCGAGGTAGGCGAGGGAACCACCGAGGTACAGCAAATGCTTATCGCCCGCGCTCTCGGCGTATAGGCCGCGCTTCACCCCCCCCCCTAAGCACGTCGGATACCGACGAGGCGTCACAAAGAAAACTAAGGAGACCTGCAACAATGAGCGAAGAAAAAGAGGTTGTGCAGCGCGGCCTGTGGTTCGAGGAGTTCGCCGAGGGCGTGGTGTACCGGCACCAACCCGGGCGCACCGTCACCGAGGCGGATAACACGCTGTTCACCACCATGACCATGAATACCCAGCCGCTGCACATCGACGCAGCGTGGGCTGCCGCCCAGGACGGCTTCCGCGGAGAGCGACTGGTGAACTCCATGTTCACCTTGTCGACGGTAGTGGGGCTATCAGTGAGCCAACTTTCCCTCGGCACGATTGTGGCCAACCTGGGATTCAGCGAGATTTCCTTCCCGGCCCCCATGTTCCACGGAGACACTCTCTACGCCGAAACGCGCTGCGTGGGCAAACGGCTTTCGAAGTCACGACCCGGGCAGGGCATCGTGGAACTCGAACACATCGGGCGCAACCAGGATGGCACCATCGTCTGCAAAGCCACACGCAAGACACTGATGCAATGCGCACCGGGTGGGGAGGAGCCCAGCAATGGTTAGTTCGAGAACTCCCCAGCCGAACTCTTGGCTGCCAAAGGGACCTGCGCTTTTGTTCGCCCCTGCCGACCGACCCGAGCGTTTTGCAAAGGCCGCGGATCGTTCAGACATGGTGATTCTCGACCTCGAAGACGGTTGTCGCGCCGAGAACCGAGCAGAAGCCAGGAAGAACGTTCAGCATGCAGACCTCGACCCGGAACGCACGATCGTTCGCATCAACGCAGTGGACTCGCCGGATTTCGCCGAGGACCTCGCCGCCGTCGTCGATTCGCCGTATCGAACCGTGATGGTGCCGAAGGTAGAGTGCGGTTTCTCTCTTGGTGACGCCAACTCCAACGACCGTCCGCTGCCTGCTGACTTTCGAGTGATTGCGTTGATCGAAACCCCCAGGGGAGTGGTGAACCTCCCGGAAATCGCGGCAGACCCGCAGGTCGTGGCTCTGTTTTGGGGTGCCGAGGATCTGACTGCTGCGCTGGGCGGGACAAGCTCGCGCTACAGTGCCGACGAGGTTCCCACCCCGGGAGGTGGCCCATCAGGCCATCCAGGTGGTTACCGCGAAGTACCGCGCCTCACCCGTGCGCTGGTGCTTACGCATGCGGCGGCGGCTGGCATTGTCGCGCTGGATTCGATTCACGCCGACACGACGGACACTAAAGGCGCCAGTGCTGAAGCCATCGACGCAGCTGCCAGCGGCTTTGCCGCCACAGTGTCCATTCACCCTGGCCTGGTGCCCGTTATTCGCGAGGCGTATGCCCCAACCGAGGAACAGGCCACGTGGGCGCGCCGCGTCATTGAAGGCGCGGCCAAGAACACCGGGGCCTTCGCTCTGGATGGCCAGATGATCGACGCACCTTTGCTCCGCCAAGCGGAAATCATCGCCGCCAGAATCCGCTAGTTTCCTTCGCCAGTTTTCTCAATTCCCCTTCTCACAACTCTTTAGCGAGATTCCTTTCGCACGAAAAGGTTGATATCCATGACACTTCCGATTCGCAACGACCGTCCGATTGTGATTTCCGATCCGGCGGATCTAGACCCCACACTATCGCACCAGGTTGGCCGCACTGACGTCGATCTGCTGGACGAGACCATTGGGCAGTGTCTAGCCCGCATTGTGGCCGAGTATCCAGAGCACGATGCGGTCATTGACTTCTACGGTGATGTGCATCTGACCTACACGGAGTTCTATCGCAAGGTTCAACGTCTGGCCTCTGGGCTGCACGCAGCTGGTTACCGCAAGGGCGATCGTATCGGCATTTGGGCTCCCAACCGCTGGGAATGGACTCTGGTGCAGTTCGCCACCGCTGAGATCGGCGCAATCCTGGTGTGCATTAACCCCTCCTACCGTCACAAGGAATTGGTCTATGCCATGGGGCAGTCGGGAGTAAAAGGACTGTTCTCCGCCGGTCGCTTCAAGGACTCGAATTACCGGGCGATGATTGATGCAGCAGAGAGCCAGTTCAGCCGCCACAATTACAAGGAAACGATCTTCTTTGGTTCGGAACGTTGGGACGAGCTAGCTAACCACGCCATCTTGGATCTCAACCCAGTTCGTGAACAGCTGCACCCGGATGATCCCATTAATATCCAGTACACCTCCGGCACGACAGGTATGGCCAAGGGTGCGACGCTGACCCACCGCAACATTCTGAACAATGGTTACCTGGTGGGGGAGACCCTCCAGTACACAGACCGCGACAAGGTCGTCATCCCCGTACCTTTTTTCCACTGCTTCGGCATGGTGATGGGCAACCTCGGTGCCATTACACACGGTGCGACGACCATCATCGCGGGCCCAGTGTTTAACCCCCAATCCGTGTTGGAGGCAGTGGAGCACGGCAAGGCCACCAGCCTTTTCGGCGTTCCCACGATGTTTATGGCGGAGCTGGATGAGATTGAACACGCCAAGGCCAAGGGGAAGACCTACGACCTATCTAGCCTGCGCACCGGCATCATGTCCGGAACTGCCTGCCCTACCCGCACGATGCGGCAGGTGATGGACATCATGAATATCAATGAAATCACCATCGCCTATGGCATGACGGAGACCTCGCCGGTGAATCACCAGACGTTGGTCGACGACCCGATTGAAAAGCGTGTGGGTACTGTTGGACGCCCCAATCCGCACATCGAAGTGAAAATCGTTGACCCGGAGACCGGGGAGACCGTTAAGCGCGGCGAACAGGGCGAGATTCTGATCCGTGGCTTCCTGGTGATGCAGGGTTACTGGGACATGCCCGGTAAGACCGCAGATGCGATCGATGAGGACGGCTGGATGCACTCTGGTGACCTCGGAACGATGGACGAGGAAGGCTACGCCCGTATTACGGGTCGGGCGAAGGACATGGTGATTCGCGGCGGAGAAAACCTTTACCCGCGCGAAATCGAGGAGTTTCTGATGACCCACCCGGATATCTCCGATGTGCAGGTCGTGGGTGTGCCAGACGAGAAGTACGGCGAGGAACTAATGGCCTTCATCATCATGCGGGAGGATACCGAACCGCTGGACAAGGAAGCTATCCGCGAGTTCTGCGACGGTGAGCTGACCCGGCACAAGATCCCCAAGTACATCCAGTGCGTTGACTCTTTCCCCATGACCCTGTCGGGCAAGGTTCGCAAGGTTGAACTGCGCGAACAGGCTGTCGAGATCCTCGGAATCTACCAGAAGTAAGCCGTCCCGCCAACAGATCCACACAGACACACAGAAAGGAAGCAACCGTGAGCACTACAGTGGCACATCATTCAAAACTGCGTACCGCCGCGGAGGCAATTGCTGATATCCCAGACGGCGCCACCCTGGCCGTCGGCGGATTCGGAGTATGCGGAATCCCGCAAGTCCTCCTCGAAGAGCTAAGCCGATCCAATGTGAAAGACCTGGAGGCCGTAAGCAACAACGCCGGCCTAGATGGTCGAGGCCTGGGTCTGCTGCTGGCTAACCATCAGTTGCGCCGCATTGTGGCCAGCTACGTGGGGGAGAACAAGGAGTTCGCCCGCCAGTACTTGGACGGCGAACTAGAGGTGGAGCTCACTCCGCAGGGCACCCTGGCGGAGCGTCTACGCGCCGGCGGTTCGGGCATCGGAGCTTTCTTCACCCGCACCGGCGTGGGCACGCTTGTTGCCGACGGTGGGATGCCATGGAAGTACGACGCCAACGACAAGACGAAGGTGCAGGTGGCCTCGCCTGCGAAGGAAACCCGCACCATCGACGGCGAGGACTATGTGTTGGAAACTGCCATCCGCGCCGACTTCGGCCTGGTTCGGGCCGCAATCGCAGATAAGGATGGCAATCTGCGCTTTTCCAAGACCGCCCGCAACTTTAACCCCCTGGCCGCCATGAGCGGCAAGATCTGCATTGTGGAGGCCGAAAAGGTTGTGGAAGTCGGAGAACTTGCCCCGGACGATATCCACCTGCCGGGTGTTTTCGTCCACCGCATTGTGGAGCTGACCCCAGAACAGGCAGATGACAAGATGATCGAAAAGGAGACCGTACGATGACCGGCTGGACCCGCCAGGAAATGGCCGCCCGTGCCGCCCAAGAACTCGAAGACGGCCAGTATGTAAACTTGGGCATCGGTATGCCCACGCTCGTACCCAACTATGTGCCAGAAGGCGTGACTGTATCTCTGCAATCGGAAAACGGCATGCTGGGAATCGGCCCGTACCCGGAAGCCGGTCAGGCTGACCCGGATCTCATCAATGCAGGTAAGGAAACCGTCACAGCTCTGCCCGGCACTAGCTACTTCGACTCTGCCTTAAGTTTTGGCATGATCCGCGCGGGCAAGATTGACGTCGCCATCCTGGGCGCCATGGAGGTCAACGCCCGCGGCGACATCGCCAATTGGATGGTGCCCGGCAAAATGGTCAAAGGCATGGGCGGTGCTATGGATCTGGTCGTTGGTGCGCGCCGGGTGATCGTGTTGATGGACCACACCACCAAAACCGGCGAACCGAAGCTTATCGAGGAGCTCACCCTGCCCACTACCGGGCTTGGAGTGGTAGATCGCATCATTACGGATCTGGCCGTATTTGATCGTGACGACGATGGCCTGAAGCTCGTGGAGCTGGCACCTGGCGTCACCACAGAAGAGGTAGAAGAAAAGACCGCAGTTCCGTTTACAACGGCCCTGAGTTAGACCAACCAATCGGCTTCGCTGAGCGGTCGTTCGTGCCATACTTGAGGGCACAACGCAGGCTTTTTAAGCGATGACGCCACTAGTTTCGAAAGTTAGGATTTATCAGATGACCTTGCAGGAAGACCCTAAGGATATTGTCGTTGTAGGTGCAGCACGTACCCCGCAGGGACGCATGCTCGGTGCGCTGGCGAAGAAGAGCTCGGTTGATCTGGGTGCAGAGACCATCAAGGCCGTATTGGAGCGCTCCGGTGTGGCAGCGGGAGACGTGGATTACGTACTGATGGGGCAGGTCGTACAGGCAGGTTCCGGGCAGAACCCGGCGAAGCAGTCCGCTGTGGCGGCGGGTATTCCGATGAACGTTCCGGCCATGACTGTGAACAAGGTGTGCCTGTCCGGCCTGGATGCCGTTATTAATGCTTCCCGTCTGATCCGCCTGGGCGATGCCAGCATCGTCGTCGCCGGTGGTCAGGAGTCCATGACCAACGCCCCGCACATCGCCGCAGGCGTGCGAGCAGGTAAGGGCTATGGCTCCCTGGCGTTGCAGGATTCCCTGGAGCGCGATGGTCTGTCTGACCCGAACGAGGGTACGGCCATGGGCCTTGAGACCGACGAGGGTAACGCTGAGCGTGGCATCACCCGCGAGGAGCAGGACGAGATTGCAGCCCGCTCTCACCAGCTCGCCGAGGCTGCCACCAACGAGGGCGTCTTTGCCGAGGAGATCGTTCCGATCGAGGTGAAGGGCCGCAAGGAAACCGTAACCGTTACCGCCGATGAGGGCATCCGCCCCGGCACCACAGCCGAGGGGCTAGCGAAGCTGCGCCCGGCCTTCGTGAAGGACGGTACGATCACCGCTGCTTCTGCCTCCCAGATTTCCGATGGTGCTGCGGCCGTGGTGCTGACCACCCGCGAAAACGCTGAGACCAAGGGGCTGGAGATCCTGGCCACCCTGGGGGAGTACGGACAGACTGCCGGCCCGGACACTAAGCTGCACTCCCAACCGTCGCAGGCCACCGCTGCAGCGCTGCAGAAGGCCGGCTGGGAGGCTGGCGACCTGGACTTCCTGGAGATCAATGAGGCATTCGCCTCCGTGGTTGCACAGTCCATCAAGGACCTGGACTACCCGCTGGACAAGACCAACATCCACGGCGGCGGCATTTCCCTGGGGCACCCCATCGGTGCCTCCGGCGCACGCCTGGTGGTACACGCAGCGCACGAGCTGAAGCGCCGCGGCTCCGGCAAGGCCGCCGTTTCTCTGTGTGGCGGTGGCGGCCAAGGTGACGCTCTGCTGCTGTGGCGCTAAGTCGGCTTAAGAGCGGCGGGGCTTTCTCCAAGCTGCTGCCCCTAGCAGTTGGTGCGGCAGCCGTCTGCGCGTGCTGCGCCATTGCCTCAGCTGACCCGCAGACCCCGGGCGGGTTCATCCCGGAATGCCCCACGAAAGCGCTTTTCGGATTCAACTGCCCGGGCTGCGGCTCGATGCGCATGATCCAGGCGCTGGTACAGGGAGACTTCGGCGCGGCGCTGCGCTATAACGCCGTTGGGGTACTCGGACTATTCCTCCTCGTGTGGAGCTGGTTAGTCTGGATCGGGCGAGCCTGGGGGAAGCACATACCCAATTGGGAACACTATCGACACGCACCTCTGGTCGTAGGGGTGGTGATAGGGCTGTGGTTTATAGCTCGCATACTGCCGTTTTCGCCATTTTTGGAACTTCGAGTGTAGGTTCCTACAGCCTTTAGGCTTTGCTCGTAGTATGGGTGTGCTAGGAAGATAGCGTCACTTGAGAACCCAAAGTGCGAAAAACTAAGGACACCAATGACCAATCCCTATGACCAGGGGCCTTCCAATGAAGACCCGTTTGGACTAGAGGACAAGCAGGTTTATCCGTACAACAGTGGGTATAACCAGACTCCCTCCCCTGACCAATCTTCCAGCTATGGCGGTTACCAGAACAGTGGTTACCAGAATGGCGGGTACAGCGGCTACCAGAACCAGTCAGCTGGTTATGGAGCGCAACTGGGGCAGGCATACCAGCCGGGAGTGGGACGAACTCCACCCGATAACTGGATGTGGGCAACGATTTTGGCCACTATCATTTGCTGCCTACCGTTGGGGGCAGTTGGAATCTACTTTTCCTCCCAAGTGGAAAGCCGCTGGCTCCGTGGGGACTATGCAGGCGCACAAAGTGCCTCCGACACTGCGAGAAACCTGGCTCTCGCATCAGCATGCGTCTTCGCCGTGGGTTTCATCGTCTACTTCGTTATCTTTGCGGGTTTTCTAGGACTCAGCCTTAGCGACATCTAGACTCTTAGCAACATCATTATGAGCGCCATCACCGGTAGCGCGAGACCCGTGGAAACCACCGCGGTGTCTCGCGCTAGTACTTTATTGACGCCGAAGCGCTGCGCATAGGTAAAGACGTTCTGTCCGGTCGGGAGGGCGGCCAGGAGCACCATGGCCAGAAGCAACTGAGACGAGGCGTCACAAAGAAAAACGCCGTAGAACGTGGCGATGGCGGGGTGCACGACAGTTTTGACCAGCGACGCCGCCCACACAGAACAACGGGGCGATAGACCAGGTTGGAGTACGCGAACCTCCGCCATCGACATGCCAAAGGCAATGAGGGCACAGCCGACAGTCGCGTCTGCAATGATTCCCATTGGGTCGGCGATGATGCCGGGCAGAATGAAGCCCGTGTTGTGCTGCAGCAGCGAGATGACGATTCCGATTACGGCGCCGATGATGAGTGGGTTCTTCAGGATCGTCAGCACAGTGGAGCGGACGAAGCTGGTGGTCTGCTTGCCCGTGCGCATGTCCAGCGCAAGCACGCTCAGCGGGCCGTAGAATCCGACCTGGAAGAGGATGACGGGGAGGGTAAGGGTGGGATCGTCCATCAAGTGGGCGGCCAGGGGGATGCCGAGGTTTGAGCCGTTGCAGTAGGTGCAGGCGAGCATCGCGATGATGGAATCCTCGGTGGAACGCCTAGTGAGCCAACGATAGCCCAAAAAGGCCATAAAGCCCGTGGTGAGGGTGGACAGCGCCACAACCAACAAATTCGGCCCGAAAAGCTGGGCGATGTCCGTTTTGGACATGAACGTGATCAGCGTGCAGGGCAGCGCGATCCAGAACACGAACATGTTGAGGGTGTAGACCGCATTGGGGCCTAAGAGACGAAGACGCCCTACTCCGAAGCCGATCGCGATGACGAAGATGACGACGGCAAAGCCGGAGAGGACGTTGAGCATTCGTTTTAGATACGGGAGTGGACTGGCTAGAAGCTACTTGTTCACTACGTAGGCATTAGCAAGTTTGTCGGTGAACGACTGCTTCTGAGAATTGGTACCGATGCTGACGCCGACGGCGATGTAGACGGCGAGCAATAGGAAGGAGCCAACAGTAGGAATGAAGTTGAAAATCACGGTGAGGAAGTACCAGGAGTTCCGCTTCATCGAGTCAATTGGGGTGATGTTCTGACCATTGGCAGAGACCACGCGGGCTCCGATAGCCATCTTGCCGAGAGTGCCACCCTTCTTGGACTCCATGAAGACACGGTAAACAAACCAAAGGATTGCCGTGAGCACATTAGCGATTGCCATCTTCGCAGTGGGGTAGGGGACGCTTGGCGTTTCACCGGGGTTAGCTGAGGAACTCGCCTCGACCCAATCCATAAAGTCCTGGCCGCCAATGACAAGCACCAAGATGATAGCAGGGATCAGGATCAGCAAGCTGTCGAGGAATAGCCCCAGGAAACGCTTCCAAGCGCCGGGACGACCATTGCCAAGAAGCGGGGCGTTCCCCGGAGCATCGTTGAAGGCCGGAGCGTTAGGGAAGGCAGGGGCACCGTATTGATTGTTATTTACTGCGCCGTAATTATTTCCGCCGTAGCCGTTGCCAACACTCTGATCATAGGAGCCGGCTTGCTCGTAGGGATTTCCCTGATTGAAGGGATTCGACTCGCCGGCATTGCCTCCGGGGTAATCGTTGAAGTTCGGCAGATCGCCATTCGGGTTGGAGTTATTGGGGTAGTTGTTGCTCAACGGCAGACATCCTCACTGTTTCTCAGTACGTGCACGAGTGTGCTCTCATTAGTTTACTGTGCCAGCATAGCCGACATTTTTCTTTGCTGGCGGAGGGTACGAAAAAGACCCACCGCCGGGCTCGTGCTTTAGAGCACAAGGGCGTTGGGTCTTTAATCGTGTCTGTTAAACGTCTGCGGGCAGCGACGCTTTAAGCGCGCAGCCCTGCTGCGCAGCCACTGCGCATCCCCTTTTTGCAAAGGAGACGGCTATTTAGCGGCTGTGGAAGGGCAGGAGTGCCATCTCGCGCGCGTTCTTCACGGCGGTGGCAACCTGGCGCTGCTGCTGCGGGGTCAGGCCCGTTACGCGGCGAGAGCGAATCTTGCCACGCTCGGAGATGAACTTACGCAGCAGGTCGTAGTTCTTGTAGTCAACCGTCTCAATGCCCTCGGCCTTGAGCGGGTTCTTCTTCGGGCGGCGGGACTGTTCCATCCGCGCCTTCTTCATGTTGGTGCGCTTCATTGTTAAAGCTCCCCCTTACCAGCTGGACTTGCGTACGCCCGGCAGCTCACCGCGGTGAGCCATGTTGCGGACACGTACACGGGACAGGCCGAACTTACGCAGGTAGCCGCGCGGGCGGCCATCGGCTGCGTCGCGGTTACGGACGCGAACCGGGGAAGCGTCGCGGGGCTGACGGTTCAGCTCCCACTGTGCATCCAGGCGCTCCTCGTCGGTGCTGTTCGGGTTTTTGATGATCTTCTTGAGCTCAGCGCGACGCTCCGCGTAGCGGGCGACGATTTCCTTGCGCTGCTCGTTCTTCGCGATCATGGACTTCTTAGCCATAAATTATCGCTCCTCGCGGAATTCGACGTGCTTGCGGGCGATCGGATCGAACTTCTTCAGGGTGATGCGATCCGGGTTGTTGCGCTTGTTCTTACGGGTGACGTAGGTGTAACCGGTGCCAGCCGTAGACTTCAGCTTGATGATTGGGCGGATATCGTTACGTGCCATAGTTAGATCTTCTCCCCACGGGCGCGGATCTTGGCAACGACAGACTCGATGCCGTCACGGTCAATGGTCTTCAGACCCTTAGTGGACACGTTCAGCGTGATGGAACGGCCCTCAGAGGGCAAGTAGAACGTACGACGCTGGATGTTCGGGTTCCAGCGACGGTTCGTGCGGCGGTGCGAGTGGGACACAGACTTGCCGAAGCTCGGCTTGCGTCCCGTGACCTGGCAATATGCCGACATGGGTTTTCTCCTTCCGCCGGAGATCAAAGGTGCCAGCGCCGCGCACATCTAAAACCCATGGTTAGACGGGCCTTGAGTTTTACGTGGTGGGGCGCTGTTTTTAGCCTTAAATCCGTCCGGCGATGACGTTTACATAGACAACAGCGGGAGCTAACTTTACCCCACGGGTGCGCTATAACCTAATCGCTCTTTGTGACGCCCTATGCTCCCGTCGCGCCGTGCTGTGACACCGTCCCAGCACGGCAAACGCGATTTTATTAATGAGGTGTTCGTTCGCTATCATAGTCCCTCGTTGTGCGACTAACCTTGTCGCGCCTTGATAGCTCCTCGGTAACCGAGTGGCCTGAAGGGCGTCAATAAAGAAGGCAGAGAAGGCGCACTGCTTTTTATGACCCGACTCAGGCACGACCTTCGTAACAGATTCGCAGGACCGACCTGATGTACACACACCTAAGGGAATAAGAGGAAACCATGAAGAAGGATATCCACCCCGACTACCACCCCGTAGTCTTCAAGGATGCGAGCACCGGACACCAGTTCATCACTCGCTCCACCGCTACCTCCGACCGCACCGTTGAATGGGAAGACGGCAACGAGTACCCGCTCATCGTCGTTGACGTGACCAGCGAGTCCCACCCCTTCTGGACCGGCGCTCAGCGCGTTATGGACACCGCCGGCCGCGTGGAGAAGTTCCAGCGTCGCTACGGCAACATGACCCGCCGCAAGAAGAAGTAAGAACTCTTCTCGCTAAACAGATCCCAAGAAATCTATTTCACACCTTTAATAAGGAGGTAGAAGACAATGGCAGTACCGAAGCGCCGTATGTCTCGTGCAAACACGCACTCCCGCCGTTCCCAGTGGAAGGCCGACAACGTTGCTCTGCAGAACGTTAAGGTCCAGGGCCAGGAAGTTCAGATTCCTCGCCGTCTGGTAAAGGCCGCTCAGCTGGGTCTCATCGACCTGGACTAGGTCTGATTCCATAGCGATTTTAAAGCTACGTTCGTAGCGTATCGATCCCCACCGCACACACAGTGTGGTGGGGATTTTGCCTTGTTAAGACATATAAGAAAAGCTGTGTGTTCATTAAAAAAGTTGTTGCGCACGAGCATGGCCACAGATTCGAAGGCACAATGGTTCGTATGAAGATTCTTGTTGTAGATGACGACCAGGCAGTGCGTGAATCCCTACGCCGTTCCCTGATCTTTAACGGCTACACTGTCGTACTGGCGACGGATGGTGAAGAAGCTCTGGAATCCATCACCAATGAGCGACCAGACCTTGCCATCCTTGACGTGATGATGCCGAAAAAGGATGGGCTGGATGTCTGCCGCGAACTGCGCAGCCATGGCGATGATCTGCCTATCCTTCTACTCACTGCCCGCGACTCCGTGGAAGAGCGCGTTGCCGGTCTCGATGCTGGTGCAGACGACTACTTGCCGAAGCCCTTTGCGTTGGAGGAGCTGCTGGCGCGTACCCGCTCACTGTTCCGTCGCGCTGCCCGCCCGGCGATTCAGGAGGGTGAGTCCCACGAACCGCTGCGTTTCGAGGATCTAACCCTCAACCCGGAGACTCGCGACGTGTACCGCGGCGACCGCCAGATCAGCCTGACCCGCACGGAGTTCGCCCTCCTGGAGCTGCTGATGAGCAACCCGCGAAAGGTTCTTTCTCGCAACACGATCCTGGAAGAGGTTTGGGGGTACGACTTCCCAACCTCCGGCAATGCTCTGGAGGTGTACATCGGTTACCTCCGACGCAAGACCGAGGCCAATGGCGAAAGCCGTTTGATTCACACTGTGCGGGGAGTGGGCTACGCGCTGCGTGAGACTGCACCGTGATCCTGCGTAGGCTCCCGGAGGAGAATCTTGCGGTCGAGCCCGGAACGGATTACACCCAGGCCGAGAAAGACGGTGGCTCTAGCGAAAGCAGAAGCGGCCGACTAGTAAAGTCGGTGCGTTTTTCTCTGCGCGGATTATCTCTGCGTGTCCGCTTGGCTGGGCTCACAGCCATCGTAGTGATGCTGTGTATCGCGATTATCACCGTAGCTTCCTATGCCACTGTCAAGCAGGTGCTATCGCAAGAAATGGATAAGACGCTGCAGACTCAGGCACAGGCTTATATCGATTCTGGATTCGAGTTTCCGACCAGCGAAACCGGCGAAGGGGAGAATTACCGCCCTCGCTTCTTTGACTCCGACAACAACATGAGTGTGCTCGTCGTCCCCGCTGAGCAGGCGGGACGGCAGGCAGATTTATCGAAGTTCGAGGGTATTCTCAGCGCCGACGAAGTCGGTGTGTTGGTGGGCGATGACCCATACGTTTTCGAAAGTAACGGCGATACCCGCAGTTTCGCCATTGCTGCGCTAGACGGTCGTGTCATCGTGCTGCGCCTGGATATTTCCTTTACCAATCAAACCCTGGAATCTCTGTGGCTAGTGTTGATTCTCATTGCCACGACAGGTTTTATTGCCTCGATTATCGTGGGCATAGCGGTGGCGAACTCCGGTGCTCAGCCGATCACCCGGCTGCGCCGGGCTGCTGATGAGGTGTCCCGTACCGGTGAGCTGCGGCAGATCCCCGTCTACTCTCAGGACGAGCTAGGGGCGCTGACCGTGTCGTTTAACAACATGATGAATGCGCTGCAAGAGGCTCAGACGAAACAGAAGAATCTGGTTGCGGATGCCTCACACGAGCTGAAGACACCTCTGACGTCGCTGCGTACAAATGTGGAGCTGCTGATGTTGGCGTCGCAAAGAAAAGACGGTGACGGTCCCGGCATAAGTGATGAAGACCGCAAAGATATAGAGCGAGACGTCATTGCGCAGATCGACGAAATGAGCGGTCTGATCGGCGATCTTGTTGACCTAGCCCGTGAGGACTCCGACCCAGAGGTCTTGAGCACTGTCGAGATTTCCGAGCTCATCGCGCAAGGCATTACACGCGTGCAAAGGCGTCGTCCCGACGTGACCTTCGATACCCACCTCATTGAGTGGAACCTGCGGGGAGATTCTTTCGCCCTGTCGCGTGCGCTGCTTAATTTGCTGGATAATGCGGCCAAATGGTCGCCCGAAGGCGGTGTGGTGCGGGTCTGGATGCAGCCGATCGCTGGTGAGGGATGTGACGCCGCAGCTTCCCATCTAGAAGGTTCAGCATTGCAAGAGGTGGAGATCCGTGTGGCAGATTCGGGGCCGGGCATTCCGCAGGAGGATCGAGAACTTGTATTCGATCGCTTCTATCGGTCAATAAAGGCTCGATCAATGCCAGGATCCGGTTTGGGGTTGGCGATCGTGAAGCAAGTTATTGAGCGCCACCACGGTGTGATCGTGGTTGACGAGTCCGATGACGGCGGTGCTCTCATGCGTGCCGTTCTTCCTGGACTGCCTGGGGAATCGCAGGAGTGACGTGGGTCGGGAACATTTGTCCGCTGATTTTTCTTAAACTGGCAGAAAAGTTACAGCGTTCGTAGCGCTGACCTACATATATGACAGACATACTGGTGTCCATGAACGAAAGGGAACACGATATGGGTGAGAACACTTCGGGGAATGGGCAGCGAATGCCGGGCGAACCGGACTTTTCCGATGGGGGACGGGAAGCAGCTCAGAATCCTGGAGCTAGTGCAGGCGCTAGCGGCGCCAACGCGGACGCTAATGCAAACGGTAACGTCGGTGGTGGCACAGAGGCTCGCAAGATAGGGCGCGAGCATATTCATTGGAATGGCGAGCAAGGTACGCCACAGTATCCGGCAACGCACGCTGGCTCGCCGGTGCAACCGGGAGCGTGGCCAACGGGTCTGGAGGATAATCAGACTCAACAGATCCAGGCTCAGCACATTCAACCCCAGCAGATGCAGTCCCAGCAGGCGCAGAGCCAGCCATTCCAGGATCCGCTAGTGCCACAGGATCCGATGGCGCCGCAGCCACGGGAGAAGAAGCGTTGGTCGACACCAGCGGTTGCTGCGTTGTTGCTGACCGGTGCCGTGGTGGCCTCCGCAGCGACTTACGTGGGCATGGATGCCTTGAATGACAACAAGTCCAGCAACAATGCCACAACGTCTTTCGACAGCTCTAACACCACCAATAAGTCCGCAAAGGAAAAAGAGGCTTCTAACCCGGTAGAGCCGGGAAGCACCTCCGACGTGGCTAACAAGGTTCTACCTTCAGTCGTGTCGATTCGCGTCACCACGTCTCAAGGCGGTGACGAGGGATCTGGCTCGATCATTTCCTCTGACGGTCTCATTCTGACGAATAACCACGTTGTCTCTGCCGCTGAAGGCGGAAAGGCGAAAATGGAAGTGGCTCTCAACGACGGTCGTACTCTCGAGGCGGAGGTCGTAGCCACCGATCCGCAGACTGATATTGCGGTGATTAAGGCCAAGAACGTCACGGACCTTAAGCCCATTGAGTTCGGTGATTCGAATGCCGTGAACGTGGGCGAAGACGTGATGGCGATTGGTTCCCCCCTTGGGCTATCGGCCACGGTGACGACGGGCATTGTTTCTGCTAAGAACCGTCCTGTACAGGCATCTGGCGAAGATGGTGGCGAAGCTTCTCTGATTGATGCGATCCAGACGGATGCTTCCATTAACCCCGGCAACTCCGGTGGTGCACTAGTGGATATGCAAGGCAAGCTCATTGGCATCCCCTCTGTTATCGCCTCCACTGGTGGTGAGTCAGCGGGCTCTATTGGCTTGGGCTTTGCCATTCCGATTAACCAGGCCGAACGCATCTCAAAGCAGCTGATCGATAAGGGTAAAGCAGAGCACCCGATTATCGGTGCGAAGGTCAATACTCGATCCAACGAAGTGGGCGCCGTCGTCGTCGACGTCAACAAAGACAGTCCTGCGGATAAGGCTGGTTTGAAGAAGGGCGACCTGGTTACTCACGTCGACGAGCGACGTGTGGATTCCGGCGTTGCTTTGATTGCGGCTATCCGATCGCACGCAGTGGGAGACACTGTAAAGCTCAAGGTTAAAGAAGGTCGCGATGGAGAAGAACGTGAGGTTGAGCTCACTCTAACTACCGCCGAGTAGTCCGGCATCCCCGTTCGCCTGTACAGCAGTAGGCGGACGGGATATTTTATTAGTTACGTTCGTTTATTTATTCAGGAGGATCGCAGTGGCCGTTCGGAAGGCTAACCCAGAGTCTGCGGACATTAATGAAGTCGCGGTCATGAAGTCCGTGGATCACGCACAGGTGGAGCGACTGGCAGAGGAGATCCCCGAGCCGGATGACGCACTGTTTCACTCCTTGGACGCCAAGGAGCGAACCCGCGAGCAGCTTCTCGATGATCCGCCCCTGCACGCCATGGTTGTTCTCGTAACCGACTTCCCCGAGGAAAAAGCGAAGAACGGGGAACTGGTTGCCGAGCTGCTGGTCGAGGAAGGTTTCTTGGTCGACGCCGTTCTCAGCGTTGAGTCCCGAAAGGGGGCGATCCGCAAGGCTATTCAAACCGCCGTTGTCGGAGGCGCGGATCTTGTTGTCACCATTGGCGGAACCGGAACCGGTCCGCGGGATAAGACGCCGGAGGCTACACGCGCGGAGTTGGATCGCAAGATTCCGGGCATTGCTGAAGCGCTTCGATCCTCGGGCTTGGCGGCGAACTCTTTGGATGCGGGCCTTTCCCGCGGTGTTGCGGGCATCTCCGGTTCCACCGTGGTGGTGAACATCGCCGGTTCTCGCGGAGCGATTCGCGACGGTATGGCCACTTTGGGGCCGCTGGTTCGTCACGTTGTCGACGATATGAATGACCGGGCTTAGCATGCCCCGACGGCACTCGGGTTCGAAGCAACCCGGTTACCGCAATCGCTATGACCTAGAGGTTCCACAACCCGTTTCTGGTCGTCGCCGCAGGTTCTTCGGCAAGGTCGGCCAGGCGCAGAACCCGGGGACTTCTTTTCTTGACGCCATCGCCTCCAAAACGACGAAACCCCACTCAGACCTTGTTCAGGATGAGTGGGGTGATGAGCTGCCTTCTGCGGAATTGGAACGCCGCTACCTAGAGGAGCAGCGTCCACCGCATTGGGGTTAGTCCGGTGGACTTTAGTTGGCGTGCTTGCCAGTCGGCTCAGCCTCGCCACCGCGTTGCTCGATGAGCAGGTCTCGGATCTCGGCTAGCAGCTCAGTCTCGGTTGCAGTAGCCTCCTCCGGCTCAATGCCCTTACGGCGAGCGTTGATCTCTGCCAGCTTGTTCATCGGCATGATCATCAGGAAGTAGATAACGCCAGCGATGATCAAGAAGTTGAAGATTGCGGTCAGGATGCCACCGATATTGACGAAAGTGGCGGGGTTACCCTCACGCAGGTGGAAGCCAAGGCCAAACTCAGGGGATCCACCAACGGCTGCGAGCAGCGGTTCGATGATGCCACTGGTGAAAGCAGTAACGATTGCGGTAAACGCACCGCCGATGATAACGGCAACGGCAAGCTCAATAACGTTGCCGCGCATGATGAACTTCTTAAAACCTTCGAGCATTGTGCTGAAAGACCTTTCTTGTCCGCGACGCATGCGCGGTCAGTACAAGCAACTACATGACGGGAAAGAAACCGAGGTCGTTGATCACAGCGTCGACGACCAAGTCGTGCTCCCGGCTAGGGACGATGCGTGTGAACTCTTCGTGATCCACCACTGCCCACACATTGATGTGTGAGGGGCGGTCGGCCAGTGCCCGGTCGTAGAAGCCACCACCTTGCCCGAGCCGTATCCCATGATAATCAATCGCCAGCGCAGGTGTAATAATTACATCCGCGCATGTTGGAAAAGTGTGAATCGCATTACCTTCCGGCTCAAGAATCCCCCAAGTTCCAGCAACCAGGTTCGGGTTTTCGGGGTGAAACTCGACCCATTCGAGGACAGGGACGTGAGTAGATCCTTCAACGGTGCCGTCGCTGGGGGAGCCGTTTGAAGCTGAGGCATTGTTTCGGGACACCCTTGGGAGAAGAACTCGCGCGCCAGTACTAGCAATAACGTCAGGGAGATCAGCGCCTCCGGGCTCGCCAGGTAAGGGGACATAGCTGGCGATAGTGAGAGTTGAGGGTGCTGCAGGCAATTTCGTGAGGGCTTTAAGAAGATGGGACTGGATTGCGCGGTCGCGCGCTGGGCGCTGATCAGTTCGGGCGGTGCGAGCGGCACGGACTGCGGCGCGGGCAAGTTTTTTGCTGGTAGAAAGATCTTTCATCGCCTTCGAGCCTACTGCAGAGGGCAAAATGCTTGATCTGGGAAAGAAAACTGTGCATAGGCGGTGTGTAGAGCACAAATCGGTTCATAGAAGCGCTACTATTCCGGCATGACTTCTAGCCCTACGATCTCCACGTCCGAGCAAGCTAACCTGCATACCGTTGTGGTGCCAGCTGCCGGACTTGGAACCCGTTTCTTGCCTGCTACTAAGACTGTTCCGAAGGAGCTGCTTCCAGTTGTAGACACTCCCGGTATCGAGCTAATCGCCAAGGAAGCTGCTGACGCGGGGGCTGGTCGCCTCGCTATTGTGACAGCCCCGAAAAAGGGAGGTGTGCTCGGTCACTTCGATACCGACGCTGAGCTGGAAAGCACGCTGGAACAGCGAAACAAGACCGAACAATTGGCAAAGGTTCGAGCCACCGATGGATTGATCGATGTGGTCGCTGTGGAGCAGGAAAAGCCTTTGGGGCTGGGGCACGCTATTGGGCTGGCCGAGGAGACGCTGGATGATGACGAGGATTGCTTCGCCGTCATGCTGCCGGATGACCTGGTGCTGCCGATGGGCGTGATGGAGAAGATGCTGGCCGTACGTAAGCAGTATGGTGGGTCGGTCTTGTGTGCCTTCGAGGTGCCACGTGAGGAAGTAAGTAACTACGGCGTTTTTGAGATCGACGAGGCTGACCACGCCGATGTCAAAGTCGTCAAGGGCATGGTTGAGAAGCCGGCGGTGGAGGATGCTCCGTCGAACTTCGTTGCAACGGGTCGCTATCTGCTGGACCGTCAGGTATTTGACGCGCTGCGTCGCACCAAGCCTGGTAAGGGCGGCGAAATTCAGATCACCGATGCCATCGAGTTGATGATCACCGAAGGTCACCCAGTACACATTATTGTCCACCATGGTCTGCGCCATGATCTAGGTAACCCCGGTGGGTACATTCGAGCTTGCGTCGATTTCGCGTTGCAGAATGAGACTTATGGCCCCAGCTTGAAGACTTGGCTGCAAGAGCGCCTGGCACAAGAGAACTTGGGATCATAGAGAACTAACAAGCTTTTTAAGCTGAAGGGAACCTCTCATGCGATCGGTTGAAGAACAGCTGGCAATCATCACCTCTGCGGCGGTGACGCCTGAGCCAGTGCGCATCGCCATCACCGAGACCCTGGGCCTGCGCTGTGCAGAAAGGGTCGAAGGTTCCGAACCTTTGCCGGGCTTCGATCAGGCAGCGATTGACGGTTATGCCGTGAGAAGCGTCGACATCCGCCAGGCACTTACCCTCGCGCGAGGCGGGGATCACGGTGATACGTCAGAGGGCGGTAAAGTGGCTGAGAACCTCAGCGGAGTGAAGGAAACCCTGCCGATCGTTGGCGATGTTACGGCTGGTTCTCTAAGGCCAATTCGCCTACAACCGCGCCAAGCTGTGCGCGTTGAAATGGGAGCTCCGCTGCCGACCCTTGCCGATTCTGTGCTGCCGCTGGACTGGGTGGAAAAGGAAGGTCGTAAAATCCGCCCGCTGGAAGCCATCGCGTCCGGCGAGTTCGTCCACCGCAAAGGCTCTGATGTTCAGCCCGGAGACGTGGTCGTCGAAGAAGGTGCCGTCATTGGGGCAGCTCAAGTAGGACTTTTGGCGGCAGTGGGACGCTCCAAAGTGCTGGTGTACCCGCGCCCGCGCCTGTCGGTGCTCTCCTTTGGACGCGAACTATTGGATATCGACCGTGACCCGGCCGTGGGACAGGTTTATGATGTGAACTCCTATGCGCTGGCTGCTGCTGCACGGGAAGCAGGCGCGGACGTCCACCGCGTCGGCATCTTGAGCGGTGAACCGCGCAAGATGCGAGAGGTTATCGAAAGCCAGCTACTCCGCTCCGAGGTAGTCGTCATCTCTGGTGCGATAGGCGGAGCCGCCAGCGATGAGCTGCGCGAGATTCTCTCTGAAATGGGAGAGATGGATATTCAGCGCATCGCTATGCACCCTGGCTCCGTAATGGGATTCGGCACCCTGGGACAAAACAAGGTGCCAACGTTCCTGCTGCCCTCTAACCCCTCGGCGGCGTTAGTGGCTTTCGAGGTTATGGTGCGTCCACTAGTGCAGCTGATTCGCGGACGTCGTCAGGCCACTCGCCGGGTGGTGTCCGCCCGCACGATTGCAGCCATCGCCTCTGCCCCTGGTCGGCGTGGATTTATCCGCGGTCAGCTGATGCGTGACCGCGAAACCCGGGAGTTCCTGGTGGATCCACTCGGTGCGGTCAACGGCGGCGAGCCGACCCACCTGTTAGGCAGCCACGGACAGGCAAACTGCCTGATCGTAGTTCCTTCCGACGTCACCGACGTGGCGCCGGGGCAGGTCGTTGACGTGCTATTCCTCAGCAACAAGGAATAGTCCGCTCGTGTTGCACCGCCTGCGCGCCGCTCTTTCCTCCGCAGCGCTCGAAACCCGTGCGTCGGAACTGCGAACGCGTACCGTTCTCAGCCGCGGTCATCTTTATGGGACTGCCGAAGACACTGATGACGCCTTCACTCCCGGCCTGCCAGTCTCTCTGCGTCCCATTCGCGCAAGCGATGGCTCTCAGTGGAGGGCTGCGCGCATCGAAGATCAACACTTGTTGCAGCCATTTGAACCAACCACAGTCGTGGGGTGGGACGACGCACACAGCCCGGAGGCGTGGCGCAAGAACTTCCACAATCTGCAAGTTCTAGCTGCTGATCGCCTTATCGTGCCAATGGTCATCGACGTGGACGGGGAGTTCGCCGGCCAATTGACGATTGGAAACATTCAATACGGAACTATCTCAAGTGCCTGGATTGGTTACTGGGTTCACTCGCGATTCCAAGGTAGGGGAGTGGCCACCGCCGCTGTCGCTTTGGGCGTGGATCTGGGGATGCAAGAGGTGGGGCTGCACAGGATAGAGGCAACGGTCATGGCGGAGAACGTGGCGTCACGAAGAGTCCTTGAGAAAACCGGCTTCCGTACCGAGGGGCACCTGCGTCGAAACCTGCACATTAACGGCCAATGGCGGGATCACTATCTGGTGGCACAGACGCAGGAAGAAGTGCTGCCTGAGGGGCTGGTTCGCAGGTTGGTGAATCGAGGACTCTTGGGGCTGGCTGTGAACCGCCAATAGCCTCGGCGTGGCACCGCAGATTAGCCCACTGCACGGGTAGCGTGGCAAGCACTTGACCACTCACGCTGCCCGCATAAAGAACCCGAGGAGAACTGATACTCGTGTCCGGCTCCCTTTTGCTCATCGCCGCCGTATGGCTGGTGCTGTTGGCGCCACTTTTGCTGCGCAACCAAAAACCCGTGCGACGGACTGCTCAGGCACTGAGTGAAACGAGGGTGCTGCACCGAGGGGGAAGCGAGCTTAATGCAAAGCGCAAGCTCAAGCCCGCAATGGGGCTGTACATGATCTCCGATGACGAGGAGCTGGAGCTGGTAGACGCGGAGCCGGAGTACGTCTTGCTGGAAGACGAGGATTCCAACGCGAACAAGAAGAAGGGCGCGTCGCGTGGGCTGCGAGATCTGATGACTTCTAAGAGCTCTGCGGATGAGGAGGCTGAGAAGGCCGCCGAGGTGATTGATGGTGAGGTTGTGGAGACCATCGATGACGACGTAGAAGACACCGGCGACGTTGCCGAAAAGGTCGTTTCTTCTGACGTGAAGGCTCCCTCGGCGACCGCCAATGTGTCGGGTGCTGCTGTGCGCTACACCGCTCAGGATGAGATGGACACTGGAGAGTTTTCCCCGGTGAAGAAGGCAGAGATGAGCGGTGAGGCAGACGCGGAAGGTGCTGATAGCGCCGCCTTTGGCGCGAATTCCGACAGCACCGGTGGTGCCGAAGTTGCCGAAGAAAACGCTGAAGAAGACACCCAAGAAAACACTGAAGAAAACACCGCTCGCCAAGCTGCGTACGCCGCAGTTCCTACCCAGTACGTGCGCGGCGGGGACGTGAAGGCGTCACCGGGCTTGGTCGATGAAGTCGACGCAGCTCCGGCAGGTAAGGCTGTGGATATCCTCGAGGATTCCGACGAGCTGAGCGAGGCCGACCTGAAGTACCTCGCTGCTCGCCGTGGCCGCGGCGTATATGACCCCGTGGCTTCCGCGGAGCTGGCTCGCCAGCGGCAGAATCGTCGCAAGAGGGTTCTGCTGGTTCTGCTCGCGCTGTGCGCACTAACTTTCGGTACGAGCCTCGCGCTGGGCGGCGCAGTGTGGCTGACCTTTATCGCAATGGTTGCATTCACTGCGTTCTATCTAGTTATGCTGCGCCGACAGGCCGTTGAAGAACGTGAACTGCGGCACCGTCGCCTGGCGCGCATGCGCCGCGCTCGCCTGGGCGTGCGCAACACTGAGGACGACGAGCTGGGTGTCCCGGATCGCCTCATGCGACCGGGTGCAGTGATCTTGGAAACGGATGACAACGATCCGGCCTTGAGCAATCTGGAATACGCCGACGGCGCCGACTTCTTCGACATGCCAGGCACCGAAACGCACGTGGGTCCTGGGGCGAACTCCAACACCAACTTCACTAACCCCCGCATTGCCGATCGCGACGAAGAATACCTCGACCCGCGCTCCGGCATCCGCGCGGTATAGGAGCGATCCGCGCGCATGCTGAACCACCCCGCCACGCGTGACGCGGCTCTGCTGTTGGTACGCCTCGTTACTGGAGTGATTTTCATCGCCCACGGCTGGCAGAAAGTCTTTATCGACGGCATGGATGGCAAAACTGGAACTATTGCCACCTTCGAAAGATTGCATATTCCGCAGCCGAAAATAAGCGCCTGGGCGGCCGCCATTTGCGAGATGATGGGCGGAGCGATGCTCATCGCAGGCTTGCTGACCACAGCCGTAGCCGGACTGTTCGTGATCTACAGCGCACTGGTGCTCTACTTTGTGCACTGGTCAAAGGGTTTCTTCGTTACCGAAGGTGGCATGGAGTTTATGTTGCTCTTGGTCGTCTCCCTTATGATGATTGTTGTTTTCGGTGCGGGACGCGCGAGCTTGGACAAGGCACTGTCGCGCTTCGGCTGAGGTTAATAAACACGCAAGAGACGGGATGAGCGCATGGACTGTCAGGAAGTCAGAACCTCCATGTCGGCCCGCTTGGACGGAGAGACTGCGGAGCTGTCCGACGAGCTCATTGATGCGCACCTCGCAGGCTGCGAGGACTGCCAACGCTGGTACGCCACCATCACCGCGCTGGGCCGTCGCATGAATCTCACCACAGCGCCCGCTGAAGAGGAATCGAACCCCGGTGCTGAACATGACGACCGAAAGGCCGCACTGCTAGAGCAGGTTCTTGCCCAAGCCGATAGCGATCCGCAGATCAGTGTGGGACTCCGCCGTCGCCAGCTGCCTTTCGCGTTCGGTCGTTTTGCCCTGGTAGGGGTCGCCCTGGTCTATCTCGTATGGGGACTGTCGCTGTTGTTCGGAGGGCCGATTGGGGACGACGCCGACTCGTCCCAACTCCACCTCGTTTCCGACGCTGCGACGATGCGCTTTGCCCTAGCTAGCGGATTGCTATGGGCGGCCTGGCGCCCCAAAGTTGCCTCTGCAGTCTTGCCGATTTACTTGGCCATGTGGGCTTTCGGCCTGGGTTTTGCCACCAGGGAAATCGTGCTGGGGCTAATAGGGGAAAGCGGCAACCTCAACGCCCTATGGCTGTTGTTTGTGCATCTTTTCGCAGTAGTGGCTTTGATTGTCGTGTGGGCTGGGCGACGAAACGTGTTCATGCCTCTGAAGCAATCCTTGCGCGCGCTCATGGCTCAGCCTGTCACTTTTAGCCCCAGCGATGCGCGCCGTCACTCTACGTACGAGGTAGGTCAACCTCGCCCGCGCGGATGGGAATAACCCATACCGTCGCCTACTTCTAACGCCAAGAAGGCAACCACATGCGCATATCGAAAGCAGCGTCACTGAGGGGTGCGGCTGTGTAAATCGGCAAGAAATACAGGAAATTCCAGACCACCAGCATCAAGTAGACGACGACCAGCAGCTGTCCAGGGCGAGCCTTGACGAATGTTCGAGGGGAGGAATACGGCTGGGCTACGCCCGGGCGCTGCCAGCGCACCAACTGACCCAGAGCCATAGCCAATGCGATGGCAAGGAATGGAACCAGGTTTGCAGCGTAGAACAAGTACATCTGGCGATCGAGGTTAAACAGCCAAGGAACAAATCCAGCTGCGAAGCCAAGAACCGGCACCACCCAACGGCGATCCTTGTGCACGATGAGGCACCACAGACCCCACAACATCACTGGAACGCATACCCACCACACAGCGGGAGTGCCGACCAGCAGGATCACCTTATGGATACCTTCATCGTTGGAGGGACTGTAATACATTAGCGAACGGCTGGAAACGAGCCACGACCAGGGCTTTGATTCCCAGTTGTGGTGGTGGCCATTGGAATTGGTCAGCTCAGTATGAAAACGCAGGACAGACACGTGGTAGTAGATAAAATTCTGCACGGTGTCTGGCAGGAAAGACCAGAACCAACCCTCCGTAGTACTAGCGAACTCACCGGATTCCACTGCGTGACGGAACACTCCCGCTTCGGAGGCGAACCACGCGCGCCAACTGACGACGTACAGGATTACGGGCACGATCACGATGGAGAAGAAGGAGGGTACAGCGTCGAAGAAGGCGGTTCCGAGAAGGGGACGGGCTACGCCGAAACGGCGGCGTCGAAAATAATCAACCGCAACGATCGTCACGCCGAAAAAGGCCATGTAGTAGAGGCCATTCCACTTGACCGCCAGCGACAGGCCCAGCGCGACGCCGGCGGTAAAGCGCCACCAGCGATAACCCATGCGGGGACCAAAAACCGAGTCCTGGATGCGATCCGAAGCCCAGACGCGCTGGAAGCGATCCTCCATCTGCTCAGCATCGCGGACGGCGCAATAAGCGGCCAGGCACAAAAGGAATACCTGGAAATGGTCCAACATTGCCGAGCGCCCGGTGACGAAAAGAATGCCATCGCAAATGGCGATGGTGCCGGCGAACATACCCACCAAATCCGACTTAGAAATGCGCCGAGCAATGGAGGCGATCAGCAGAATCACAACGACAGCCAGCAGAGCGGACATAATGCGCCAGCCCCACGGCGTATAGCCAAAAAGGGCCATGCCTAAAGCTTCGATTTGTTTACCGAGCGGTGGGTGGACGACCAATCCATAACCCGGGTTATCCTCGATGCCGCCAATCAGCGGATTAGACCAGCTCTGAAAAATTTGCCAGGCTTGCGGCACATAGTGTTTTTCGTCGAACACGGGAGTGCTCGCATCCGTTGGCCGCTGCAGCATCATGAGGCGACTCAGGGCGCCCAGCACGCCGAGGGCGAGCATGATGCCAGTCCAACGGGTCAGTGTGAATGACCGTGCCCGCGCAGCGATAGTTGCCCGACGTGCGCTTTTCCGTGCCCTTTCGGGGGTTTTCGGGGTAGCTGCTTTCACAGGCGTCGTCGGCGGCGTGGGTGGGGTCGTTGACGAGGTCGGCACGAAAGACAACCTTAGTAGAAGCACCGGACAAGCGGGAGCAATGGCGGGCATACTGGCGGTTATGAGTGATGCTGTTGATGCCGTAGCTACCGTTGATGCCAATGCGCTCGTCGCCCGCGCAGTCGAGAACCGTCCCTTGCCACGGGGCGGGATTATCCTGGCGGCCACGCCCTTGGGCAATCCACTGGATGCGTCTATACGCCTTATCGACGCCTTGGCGAGTGCCGATATCGTGGCCGCGGAGGATACCCGGCGTACTCGCACACTCGCGGACACACTGGGAGTGGAGATCGCAGGCAGGCTCTATTCAAACTTTGACCACAACGAATCCGAGCGGGCCGAGTTCTTTGTCGAGCAGGCTGAGCAGGGGCGTCGTGTGCTGGTGGTCACTGATGCAGGCATGCCATCCGTTTCCGACCCCGGTTTTCCGTTGGTCGTTGCTGCTCGGCGCGCCGGGGTTCCTGTGACCTGCCTGCCGGGTCCTTCTGCCGTGCCGACTGCCCTGGCGCTCTCGGGCTTGGGCATGGGGCATTTTGCATTTCTGGGGTTCGCGCCGCGCAAGGACGGCGCCCGGAGGTCATTCTTTCAAGCTTTTAGTGACGCCACCTACGCGGTCTGTTTCTTTGAATCTCCGCACCGGCTGGCCAAGACTCTGCAGGTGGCAGCAGACGAATTGGGGGAGTACCGCCAGGCAGCGGTGTGCCGTGAACTGACAAAAACTTTCGAAGAAGTAAAGGTTGGCGGATTGGGGGAGCTGGCTCAGTGGGCGGCTGAAGGTGTGAAGGGGGAAATATGCGTTGTGGTGGATGCCGCTGCAGAAACAGAGGAACCAGATGTTGATTCTCTGGTCGAACTGGTGGAGCAGAAGGTTGCACAGGGCGACCGGTTAAAGACAGCAGCCGGAGAGGTGGCGAAAGCCAAGGGAGTGAGCAAGCGCGAGCTTTATGAGGCCGTCCTGCGCGGTCGCGGGGAATGAAGCGGTTGAAAAGTTCCAGCGTAACCCCCACTATGTAAAGAATGACAGTGTCAAGAGAAGAAGTGTTAGCGAAAGAGACTGAAGAGGTGGATGCTGGCCAGCTCATGGATGAGTCTGAGCAGGATCAACCGATCGATTGGGTGGTAACCGGCAGTGCTGCGGCTTTGATTTTGGCAGTCGTACTGTGGGGCGTGTTCGGTGGCGATAGCTTCGCCGCATTCGCTTCTACTGCCCTGAGTTACGTGGTGGGCGACTGGGGCTGGCTGTACGTGCTGGCCGGAACCGTGTTCGTCGTTTTCATTCTGTTCATTGCGTTCAGCAAGTTCGGGCACATCCGATTGGGGAAAGATAACGAATCCCCAGAGTTCAACAGTGTGTCCTGGGTGGCGATGATGTTCGCTGCGGGCATGGGTATTGGCTTGATGTTCTATGGCGTCACTGAGCCACTGACCTATTACCGCAACGGCGTGCCAGGATCGAAGGATCACGACGTGGCAAGTTCCTTTGCTTCTACACTTTTCCACTGGGGCCTGCACCCGTGGTCTCTGTATGCCATCGTGGCGCTTGCTATCGCCTACAGCACCTTTCGCTTGGGGCGCAAGCAACTCCTCTCCGCAGCCTTCATCCCACTGATCGGAGAGAAACGCGCCGAGGGAGCACTCGGCAAGATCATTGATGTCGCCGCTATTTTCGCCACCGTCTTTGGCACCGCCGCGTCTCTGGGTTTGGGCGCTGTGCAGATTCAGTCTGGCCTGAAAGCAACGGATCTTATTTCCAACCCGGGTACTTCCGTGATCGTCGGCACGATTGTGATCCTGGGTCTGTGTTTCCTGGTTTCCGCTGCGTCCGGCGTAGGCAAGGGAATTCAGTACCTCTCTAATGCGAATATGATCCTGGCCGGTCTTATTGCACTATTTGTCCTGATTGCCGGGCCAACTGTGGTGATTTTGAATCTGATCCCGACTTCGCTGGGCAACTATTTTTCCCAGTTCTTCAGCATGGCAGCCCGTACCGCCGACTCGGGCGAGGGCGCGGGCGAGTGGCTGGGCTCTTGGACCATCTTCTACTGGGCATGGTGGGTCTCCTGGTCCCCATTCGTCGGGATGTTTGTCGCACGTATCTCCCGCGGTCGTACCATCCGCGAGTTCGTATCCGTTGTGCTCATGGTGCCTACTGTGGTCACCATCATCTGGTTTTCGATCTTCGGTGGCTCTGCCGTTCACGCAGAGGACACGGGCAACTCCATCTGGGGCGATGGTGAGGCCACCAGCCAGCTATTTAACCTGTTGCACACTCTGCCTATGGGCAAGGTCGCAAGTATCGTTGCGATGATTCTGCTGGCGACCTTCTTCATCACGTCCGCCGATTCTGCGTCCACGGTCATGGGCTCAATGTCGCAGCGCGGCAAGCTTGTCGCTAACCGTGGTGTCACGGTTCTGTGGGGTGCCCTGACTGCAGTGATTGCTCTCATGCTGCTGCTCACCGGTGGTGACGAGGCACTAACCAACTTGCAGAACGTCACGATCATTGCGGCAAGCCCCTTCCTGCTGGTGATCATTGCGTTGATGTTTGCCATCTTCAAGGCCTTGTCCAACGATCCTCTCTACCTGGATCAGAAGGCGCAGCGAGAATACGCTTTGCGCATGGCACGCGAGCGTCGCATCAACAAGCAGCGAGAAGCTGCGAATGCAAAGAAATCCCGGCGCGTCGAGGGAGCTGCCAAGGAAGCTGCCAAGGGAACTCAAGACGCATAAACTGACGCTATAGAAAAGCAGCCCAGGTAACCTGGGCTGCTTTCGCATCGTATAAGCGGATCACCTAATCTTAAGGTTATGTCTAAACGAGTTCTCACCTCAGTTGCATGGCCTTATGCCAACGGCCCCCGTCACATCGGCCACGTCGCCGGGTTCGGTGTGCCCTCGGATGTTTTCGCACGCTATCAGCGAATGGTCGGCAACGAGGTGCTCATGATCTCGGGCACCGACGAGCACGGCACACCGCTGCTGGTGCAAGCGGAAAAAGAAGGCACGACCGTTCAGGAACTTGCGGATCGTTACAACCGCATCATCGTCGAAGATTTGGCGGGACTCGGACTTTCCTATGATTTATTCACCCGCACCACCACGCGCAACCACTACGCCGTAGTGCAAGAGCTCTTCACCGGCCTTTACAACAACGGCTACATGGTCACCCAAACCACTCGCGGAGCCATCAGCCCGTCAACGGGGCGTACCCTTCCGGATCGCTATATCGAAGGCACCTGTCCGATCTGTGGCGCTAAGGACGCCCGTGGCGACCAATGTGACAACTGCGGTAACCAGCTGGATCCTGAGGATCTCATCGACCCGCGCTCCAAAATCAACGGCGAAACCCCGGAATTCGTCGATACCGAGCACTTCATGCTGGACCTTCCCGCTCTAGCCGACGCGCTGAGCACCTGGCTCAAAGGCCGCACCGATTGGCGACCGAACGTCCTGAAGTTCTCCCTCAACTTGCTAGAGGATATTCGCCCGCGCGCTATGTCCCGCGATATCGACTGGGGTGTGCCGATCCCCGTCGAGGGATGGCAGGACAACAACGCGAAGAAGCTCTACGTGTGGTTCGACGCCGTCGTGGGCTATCTCTCCGCGTCCATCGAATGGGCCTGGCGCATCGGTGACCCTGAGGCATGGCGCAAGTGGTGGAACGAACCGGAAGCGCTGTCCTACTACTTCATGGGTAAGGACAACATCACCTTCCACTCCCAGATTTGGCCTGCCGAACTGCTGGGATACAGCGGCAAGGGAGCCAAGGGCGGAGAGGCCGGCGAGTTGGCCGAGCCTGAGCTGAACCTCCCGACCGAGGTTGTGTCCTCCGAGTTCCTGACAATGTCGGGTTCCAAGTTCTCCTCTTCCAAGGGAGTTGTGATCTACGTCCGCGACTTCCTCAAGGAGTTCGGTCCCGACGCACTGCGTTACTTCATCGCCACCGCCGGCCCGGAGACCACTGACACCGATTTCACCTGGGATGAGTTTGTGCGCCGCATTAACTCCGAACTCGCAAATGAGTGGGGAAACCTGGTTAACCGCACGGTCTCTATGGCCTACAAGAACTTTGGCGAAGTGCCTACCCCAGGACCGCTCACTGCAGAAGACGAAGCACTGTTGGCCGAATCCGCCAAGGCTTTCGACGTGGTCGGCGACAACCTCAGCCGCTCTCGCTTTAAGGCCGGCATTACCGAAGCCATGCGCATTGCGGGTCGTGCCAACCAGTACATCGCCGCAATGGAGCCATGGAAGCTGGCGAAGGACGAATCGCAGCGCGAGCGTCTCGCCACGGTTCTGTACACCGCACTGCAGGTCGTCTCGGACGTCAACACCTTGCTCACCCCCTACCTGCCGTTCTCCGCGCAGAAGATTTATGAAACTCTCGGCGGGGAAGGGACTTGGGCAGCTCAGCCAGAGGTTATTGAGGTGACTGATGAGTCTCCGCGGGAGCCAATGGGCGTCGGCCTACCGGAAAAGGGACGTACGTACCCCGTCATCATGGGCGACTACACAAAGCAAAAGGCGACATGGGCACGCCAAGAGATTCAGCCCGGAACGGTACTGCACAAGCCAAAACCACTGTTCCCCAAGCTGGACCCAGAGCTGGCAGAGACCGGACCCGAGTGGGCTCCTGTCCAGAAGTAACGCGGAGCTAGTCCGCGCGGCGTAAACCCGTAATCGGCATCAGCACCTCGTGGACGGATTCCACGCCGCGCCATGGGTACGCATCCCAGCCACGGCGCTCAGCAGCATCCAAGTTGGCCTGGCGATCGTCAAAGTAAACCAGGGAAGCGTCCTCGTAGCCGGCTGCGGCCGCGGCCTGCTCGAAGCGACGGAACGCGCCCTGGTGGGGCTTAGTGAACCGCAGGTCGGGGGAGAAACAGGTGACGGCTGCACCATCGGTCCAATCCTGGCTCAGCACCGCCTCCATCACCGGTCGCGGCGCGTTGCTGAAAATGCCCCATGGCTGATCAATAGCGTTGAGGTGGTTCAGCAGGTTGAGCACAGACGTGTTAACGGTGGAGCACAGTCGGGTGTCCGTCTCCTGCAACTCGGCGAGGAGTTCCGGGGTAGGGCTTACCCCAGCTGCGCGGCAGAGCGTGGTGAAATAGTCGTTCGGTCCCATCGAAAGACTATAGCTTTCGCGGTAGCGGCCATAGGCGGCCTCGAAGCTGAACGGATCAGTGATGATGGTCGGAACGCTAGTCTGACTGCCGGTATTGTCGCGGGACTGGATGCTGGCGTGGCGGATCATCACAGTGGTGAGCTCGCGCAGAGTGTGGCGGCGCTGAACCAGTACGCCACCCAAGTCGAAGACGATGAAGTGTTCCATGGTCAGAGTGCTTTCCTTTGCAGTTGCAGTGGTGTGGGAAGTAGCTGGTGGGAACTAGTAGGTTTAAAGCTAGTGTGCCTCGCCTGCATGGCCAGAAGGTGGCGCCAACGCGAAGCTAAAACGAACCGGGGGTGAACAAAATGCCGACTGTGCGACAAGGAGCGCGTCGCATCCCTTCCGCCGTCGCTTTCATTGCGGCACTGGCGGTATTGCTGACTAGCTCCAACTTGCGCAGCCCTGTGAGCACTTTTCCGCCCATCGCGGACCAGGTCGCCGATGGGCTGGAGGCTTCCGGGCTATTCATCGGCTTAGTGGGAATGGCCCCTACCGCAATGTTTGCCGTTGCCGCGATCCTTTCTGGTCCCATGGCCAAGGCGTTGTCTTTTCGGGCCGTCATTAGCACGGCAATGGTGCTCGCTACCGCCGGATTTGGACTAAGAACTATCGCATCCAACGAGCTGCCGTTCCTTGCCGGCACCATGATCGGGCTGGTTGGGGTTGGTATAACCAACACCCTCTTACCCGCCGTGATTAAGGACTATTTTCCTTTCAAGCTCACGGTCATGTCCATTGCCTACATGGCAGTCGGGCAGGTCAGCATGGCCACTGCTTCTGTTGCTGCCGTGCCGCTCGCCGAACTCGGGGGCTGGCGTGTGGCGATCGGAGTGTGGGCCATCCCGCCGCTTTTGGCGCTGCTGTGCTGGGGTGTGCTTGTGTTCGCTGTGACTCCGGGAACCGCCAGCCAACGCGGTGGCGAGATGTTGCGACAAGCGCACCCACGGAAGCTGATGGGCGTCATAAACAACAAAAACAACGAGTCCCGCGGCGCCTATAGTCATATCTGGAAAAACCCCGTGAGCTGGGGGATTGTGGTCATGTTCGCCATGACCTCCTCGATTTCCTACTGCTTTATCACCTGGGCGCCAAAGATCATTGTGGAGTCCGGTGGCTCGGCACAGCTCGGTGGGGTTATCGGCGGAGTGTTCGCCATCGTCGGCACGGCGTCATCCTTCTTGGTGCCGTGGATGACCTCGCGCTTCGAACGCGGTGCGGCGGCGGTGACGATCCTCTCTTGTAGCTGCATGTTCGTTGCGCTGCTGATGGTGATTACTGACCCCATGCGCCTGCCGGTGGTGTGGATTTCGTTGGTGTCGCTGGGATGCTCGACCTTCCCACTCGGGTTGATGCTGATCGCCACTCGCACTCGCGAGCCGAAGGCCGCCGCGGTGCTCTCGTCGGGCGCGCAGGGCATCGGGTACACCGTCGCCTGCATTGGGCCTTTTGGTTTTGGTGCTCTTTATGACGCCACTGCGTCCTGGACCACCGGACTGAGTGTTCTCGTGGGATTCAATGTCGTCCTGCTGGGCGCGGGATTGGTGGCTAGCCGGAGGGTATTCGTCGACGATCGCTGACAGCCGAAGTCGGTTGCGGAAAGCCAGCCGCCACAGGGTACTAAGGTGGTGCGTATGGCTAAAAAGAAGCGACCCACCCCTGTTCCGCCCGAGCCGATTGTGCCCCTTTTCGATGCGCACACTCACCTCTGGTCCACGGTATTGAAGAACCAGCGCAGGGAGGATGCGGATGCTCGCGAGTTCGGCGAGGACGATCACCAGCGCTTGGTGGGGGAGTTTATGGATCGCGCCTATGCAGTTGGCGTGCGCGGGGTATGCACGGTAGGCGATGGTATTGAGGAAACAGAGAAGGCTCTGCAGGCCGCGGAGTTTCATGATCGTGTGTGGGCAGCTTGTGCTGTGCATCCCACAAAGGCACAGACGGTGACAAAAAAGGTGCGCGAGCGTTTGCAGGAGATGGCCTTTCACCCACGCTGCGTGGCGATTGGTGAAACTGGATTGGATTCCTATTGGATTGGCAAAGATGCAGGAGATGGGGAGGAGACCCCGAGCATTGAGGTGCAGGAGGAGGCACTGCGCTTCCATATTGACCTGGCCTGCGAATCCGGCAAGGCGTTGATGATCCACAACCGTGAAGCGGAGGCTGATCTATTGCGAGTGCTGGCCGATGCGCCCCAACCGGAGAACGTGATTCTGCACTGTTTTTCCTCTCCACTGGAGGTGGCCAAGGAAGCTCTGGATCGTGGCTATGTGCTCTCCTTTGCGGGCAACGTGACTTTCAAACGCAATGAGGAACTTCGTGAAGCGGCACGGATTGCGCCGCCGGAACAGATTCTCGTCGAGACCGACGCTCCCTATATGACGCCTGAACCTTTTCGCGGTGCACGCAACGAGCCGGCTTTTGTGGGCTACACGGCGGCGTGTGTGGCGAAACAACGAGGAGTAAAGCCGCAGGAGCTCGGTGAGCTAGTGACAGCCAATGCTGCACGGCTCTATGGGATCGAACTCCGCTAGTGAGGTGTGTGTTTCTGCTGTGACGCGAGGTAACGAAAACGTATAAAAATTAACGCAAGTTAGCCTGCGTGTTTACTGTTGTTGCAGATGTACCCCCATATTTGTGATTTGTGGAACATTTTGCCCCGGATCTTTGTCTCGCAAGGATCGTTATCGTATTGTGACAAAAGTTGAAAAAATCGGCGTTCGGGCGCCCCGAGCAACAAGCGCAGTCGAAAAGCGCAGTCGAGACCTCGGGGCGTCACAATGAGAGAGGCAACGATCTAGTGTCACCGAAGAAGAAGTCCCACCTGCACCGCATTAACAACACCAACTCCACCCCGCTGCGCATCGCCACGGGTGGCATGCTCGCCACCCTGGTTGTCGGCGGCGGCGTTGCGGTCGCTGGGCAGAAGTCGGTCACCCTCGACGTCAACGGCGATATCATCCAGGCCAGCACCATGTCCGGCGACGTCAAGGGCGCCCTAAAGTCCGCTGGCGTGGAAATCGATAACCGTGCCATGGTTACCCCGGCACTCGATGAGGCCATCGGCGACAACTCCACGATCACCGTGCGCAGCGCTCGCACCGTGGCGCTCACCATCGACGGCAAGCAGGAAAAAATTGATACCACCGCGCTGACCGTAGGCTCCCTGCTGGATCAGATCGGTCGTAGCGATGCTGCAAACCAGCTGTCTCAGACGCGCAACAAGGAAATCCCGCTCGACGGCATGGAGCTGGAGATCGTTACCCCGAAGAAGTTCACCTTGAACGACGGTGGTGAAGAGGGTCGCATGAGCCTGCCCGCCCGCACCGTGGGCGAGATCTTCGAAATGCGTGGCACCCCGCTGGGCAAGGAAGACAAGGTCACCCCGGCCGCAGACACCCCGCTGGCAGAGGGGATGCACATTGACGTCACCCGCATCGCCACCCGCGATGAAACTAAGGTGAAGGAAGTTCCGGCTCCGGAGCGTGTGAAGGAAGACCCGAACATGCCAGAGGGCAAGGAAAAGATTGTCGAAAAGGGTGCTCCGGGCAAGGCTCGCGTCACTGTCACCGTCCGTACCGTCAATGGCCAGGAAGTAAGCCGCGACGAGAAGTCCTCCAAGGAGATCGCTGCTCCGAAGGAGCGCGTAATCATCCGCGGCACCAAGAAGGCTGCCGACAGTGAGGATTCCAAGGACTCCAACACGGGCGCAGCTGCACCGTCTGTAGCCGACGGTTCCGTATGGGATCAGCTGGCACAGTGTGAGTCCACCGGCAACTGGTCCATCAACACCGGCAACGGTTTCTCCGGAGGCCTGCAGTTCACCCCGTCCACCTGGGCAGGCTTCGGTGGCACGCAGTACGCACCGGCTGCCCACATGGCAACCCGAGAGCAGCAGATCGCCGTGGCAAAGAAGGTACAGGCTGCCCAGGGCTGGGGTGCATGGCCTGCCTGCACTTCCAAGTTGGGTATACGCTAACCCGCTCGCCTCACCGCGCACCTTCATCGGTTTTTATCGGGCACTAGCTCGACTATCCTGTGAATGGTGAATGAACGGAAGATTCGGCTGCTGGGGCCAAATGAGATCCGGCAGCTTGCCGAAGAACTGGACCTAAACCCCACCAAGAAGCTGGGGCAGAACTTCGTCCACGACCCCAACACAGTGCGCAAAATCGTGAAGGCCGCCGACGTGTCCGCCGCGGACAACGTGGTAGAAATCGGACCTGGCCTGGGGTCTTTGACTCTGGCGCTGCTGGAAACCGGAGCGAGTGTCACTGCCGTCGAAATCGACCCACGACTGGCCGGAAAGCTACCCGCAACCCTTGCAGAACAAGGCGCCGAAGGCCTTGACACTGCGGTGATTCTCAAGGACGCAATGGTCGTCACCGCCGAGGACTTTGCGAACGGGGGACGCCCACTTCCCACCGCACTTGTCGCGAATCTTCCCTATAACGTTTCCGTGCCTGTGCTCTTGCACATGCTGGAGGAATTCCCCAGCATCGATCGCGTGCTCGTCATGGTGCAGCTGGAAGTTGCAGACCGCCTAGCTGCGACTCCTGGCTCCAAAATCTATGGAGTGCCCAGTGTGAAGGCTGGTTTCTATGGTTCCGTCAACCGCGCGGCGACCATCGGTAAAAACGTTTTCTGGCCTGCCCCCAAGATCGACTCTGGTCTGGTGCGGATAGACCGCTATGCCGAGGGAGAGCAGCCATGGGCGGAGATCGTCCGTGAAGCTGGCGAAGACACTGAATCAGAAGACACTGAATCAGAAAACACTGAATCAGAGGCGCTGCGCCGTGAAGTGTTTGCTTTGGCTGATGCGGCATTCCTACAAAGGCGCAAGACCTTAAGAGCCGCACTGTCCGGCCATTTCGGTAGCGGGCAAGCTGCCGAGGAGGCGCTGCGCAGCGCGGGGATCGATCCAACCCTGCGTGGCGAGAAGCTCTCCACCCAGCAATTTGTGCAGCTTGCCGTGACCTCCCTGCAAGGAAGTCAGCGAGGGGCTCGATGAGTGTGTCGCATATTTTTGGACCCCAAAAACCTCCATATCGCTCCATAACGGCGAGTGCGCACGGCAAGGTTAACTTGCACTTAGGCGTAGGTCCGGCCAGGGAAGATGGCTACCATGAGCTGGACACGATCTTTCAGGCTGTCTCCCTGAAGGAGGAGGTCACCGTAGCTCTGCGCGAAGATGATGATCCCGCGGAGTGCACGTGGAGCGTCTCCGGCTTTGACGCACACCTGGTACCGCAGGATTCCAGCAACCTGGCGTGGAAGGCTGTGGCTGTTATCCAAGACTTGGCACGGAAAGCTCATGTGCCCTGGGCAGACAAGCCCGTGCATATCCATATCGACAAAGGGATCCCCGTTGCTGGTGGCATGGCCGGTGGTTCGGCAGATGCCGCGGCCGCGCTGATTGCCGCTACAGAGCTGTACTTTCCGGCCCCCCGTGCTCCGCGTCGCCCGGATAGTGCAAAACTGGTAGAACTGGCCGCTGACCTGGGAGCAGATGTTCCTTTTTGCCTCCTCGGCGGCACCGCATGGGGCACAGGCAAGGGCGAGAACCTCATGCCCGTGATAGCCACAGGTACATATCACTGGGCCATCGCCACTGATAAACGCGGCCTGTCCACCCCGTCGGTATTCAAACAACTCGATCAGCAGCGTGCTAGTGCAGAAGTGAACAGCCCAAAGGCCGCCCGCGCGGGCAGCCCCGAGGCTTTGATCACTGCCCTTCGCGGGGGTGACCCCAAAGAGGTAGGCAAACTTCTAGTCAACGATCTGCAGGCACCGGCCATTAGTCTGCTGCCCAGTCTGCGGGAAACCCTCAGAGCCGCCGCTGAAGCCGGGGCCATTGCCGCAATCGTTTCCGGCTCTGGCCCGACCGTGGCCATGCTGTGTGCTTCTGCTGACGACGCGGTGGAGGTTGCCACAGCCGTAAGCGTTGCTGGAAAAGCCAGCTCCACAATGACGACTAGTTCCCCAGCTGCAGCTGCGGGCGTCATAAAAAGGGAGGAAGTACGTGACTAACCTCATTAACCTAGAAAAAGTCTCGAAGAGCTACGGGCTAAAGACCCTGCTCGATGACGTGAGCCTCGGCGTTGATAGCAACGACCGGATTGGCGTCGTGGGGCTCAACGGTGGGGGGAAGTCCACCCTGCTGAATATTCTGAGCAAGAAGGACGAATCGGATTCCGGGCGTGTGAGCCACAACAACGACCTGCGCATGGCCATGGTCACCCAGGATGTACTGCGCGACGCACCGGCAGATATGACCGTCGCCGGGGCAGTGCTGGAACCACTAGGGCTGCAGGAGTACGAATGGGCCGGCAATCCGAAGGTCCGCAGCGTGCTTAACGGATTGGATATCGCCCGCCTGGGGCTGGATGCGAAGGTGCAGGAGCTCTCCGGTGGTGAGCGTCGTCGCACGGGCCTGGCCGCTGCTCTAGTGCAGGATCTCGACCTGTTGATTCTGGATGAGCCGACCAACCACCTGGATGTCGAGGGCGTGCAGTGGCTCGCTGAGCACCTACTGAGTCGCAACACTGCGCTGGTTATCGTCACCCACGACCGCTGGTTCCTGGACACCGTCGCCAACCACACCTGGGAGGTACACGACGGAGTGGTGGACGTGTACGAGGGCGGCTACAACGACTGGACTTTCGCTCGCGCGGAACGTGCCCGCCAGGCCGATGCCGCTGAACAGCGACGTCAGAACTTGGCGCGTAAAGAATTGGCGTGGCTGCGCCGCGGCGCACCGGCGCGTACCTCCAAGCCGCGATACCGCATTGAGGCCGCGGAGTCTTTGATCGCCGATGTGCCGCCGATGCGAAACAAAGTGGAGCTCATGAGCTTCTCCGCACGCCGTCAGGGCAAAAAGGTCATCGATCTGGAAGACGCGCGTATCACCACGCCCGACGGGCGCATTCTGGTCGATGACCTGACCTGGCGCCTCGGCCCCGGCGAACGCATTGGCCTGGTCGGAGTAAATGGCTCTGGAAAGACCACACTGCTGCGCACTTTGGCCGGTGAAGCGCCATTGGACAACGGACGTCGTGTGGAAGGCAAGACTGTGCGCCTGGGGTGGCTACGCCAGGAGCTGGACGACCTGGATCCCACGAAGCGGTTGCTCGAATCCGTTGAGGATGTTGCCAGCTATGTGACCTTCGGGGAAAAGGAAATCACTGCTTCGCAACTGGCTGAGCGCCTGGGCTTTAGCGCGAAGCGGCAACGCACACCCATCGGCGATCTTTCTGGTGGCGAAAAGCGCCGCCTGCAGCTCACTCGCGTGCTCATGAGCGAACCGAACGTGCTGCTGCTGGACGAGCCGACCAATGACCTCGATATCGATACGCTGCAAGAGCTCGAAAGCTTGCTGGATGAATGGCCCGGCACGCTCGTGGTCATTTCCCACGACCGGTATCTGATCGAACGCATCTGCGATTCCACCTGGGCGCTTTTCGGCGATGGACAGTTGACTAACCTGCCCGGTGGAATTGAGCAGTACCTAGAGCACCGCAAACAACAGGCCAGTGCGGAAGAACGCAAGAACACCCTGTCGTTCGACGCTGCTGGTTCGGTCGCCGGTGCAGAGTCTGACGCTGTTTCTTCTGGACGCCCCAGCCTCGGTGCCAAGGAAGTTCATGCTCTCACTAAGGAAATGAGTGCGCTGGAAAGGAAGATGACCAAGGTCGAAGCAAAGATCAATTCCATCCACGGGAAGATGAATGAGGTGGCAGAGAAGGCGGCCACTGGGGAGCCTGTCACCGAGGAGTTAGCTGCGCTTGATAAAGATTTGAAGGCAGCCCAGGATGAACACGGCGAGCTAGAGATGAAGTGGCTGGAAATTGGGGAGAAGCTTGAAGATAGCTGATGTTGCCTCCGATGCCGAGGAGGAGCTTGCGGAGAGGTTTAGCGCCGCCAGGGATCAGTGGGAGTCCCACGTTGATCCCGGTGGCGTGGTTGTCGGCGCGCTGTTGTTTGCAGCCTCGCTGACCCCTTCGCTGTTGCCACGCGACTGGCTTTTCCAGGGAGTCGTCGCTGGTATCTCCGGTGGTACGGGCTACATCATGGGCGTCTTTCTGCATTGGCTGTGGGAGGCGTTTCTGCACAAATACTTCAGCGAACCTCTGTGGAAGTGGCGCCGCAAAGCCAGGGAATATGTGCGCCGCTTCCAACTCCGCGCTGGTCTGAGTGACCAGAGGATGGGGAAACTCAAGACCGGCCTGGAGGTCGTCTTCGTCCTTATTGTGATTCTGGCTCTATTGGTGTGGATCTCCTTCGCTGTCCGCTGGCAGCAGGAGCTGGCAAACCTAATGGGCGCGGAGGCCTATACGGCGGGAGAGTTCCTGTTGGTGTTGCCCGTTGGCATTGGCTTGTGGGCGCTGATTGTCCTTGTGGGCAAGGGGTTGCTCTGGCTGATCGAAGTCTTGGAGGAAGGCCCAGTCGGGCGCCGTCTCGGCGGAGTTACTCGACCATTGTTTGCCTGGATGGCGGTTGTGCTGGCCTTGGGGTTCGTTGTGGATACGGTTGTGCCCGGCACGATCGTGCACGCAACTGAAAATGTGTTTTCTGTCCGTGACCAGGAGATTAGAGCGGACCTGAAACGGCCTCATGTGCCGGAGCGTTCCGGTAGTTCGGCGTCACCTAATAAATGGGAAGACCTGGGTGCTTTCGGTACGCGCTTTGTTGGACTGGGGCTCTATAAGAACGAACTTGAAGAGCTCACCGGCCGCCCTAGCAAAGAACCCATCCGGGTGTATGCCAGCTTGAAGAACGGCAGCGAGGATACCGACGCGGCGCGCGCGGAAAGTGTGGTCAATGAGTTGAAACGGACGGGGGCAAAGGATCGTCGGGCGCTGTTGGTGGTCCCCGCGACCGGCACAGGGTGGGTGAACCCCACGGCTGCTCAAGCTTTCGAGCTGATGTTTGATGGTGACTCCGCTATCGCCTCGGCGCAATACTCGTACCTGCCTAGCGGCGTACAGTTCATCGCTGATCAGCAGCGTGTGGAAGACGCTGGCGAGGCGCTAGTTTCCACCGTCGTCGACTGGTGGCACACTTTGCCGAAGGACCATCGGCCTAAGCTCTACGTCTATGGCGAATCTCTAGGTACCAATGCCGGCAGCGGCGCGTTTTCAGGTGTTCGGGACATCGCCGCCAGCGTTGATGGTTTGTTATGGGCGGGGCCACCGAATTCCAACAAGTTGTGGCACGGCCTGGTTGACCGGCGCGATCCCGGTTCGCCGCAGGTTTCTGCGGAATACGCGGGCGGGTTGAATGTGCGCTTCGCCGAAAACACCGATGAAATCTGGAGTTGGCGCGATGAGGTGGACTTGAATTCCCCAGGTGGTTGGCACCATCCGCGCATCCTTTTCCTGCAACACCCCTCTGATCCAGTGGTGTGGTGGTCACCGTCGCTGATAGCCAGGGAACCAGACTGGTTAAAGGAACCCGCTGGGTTTGACCGCTCGCCGTCGATGTCGTGGATTCCTTTTGTTACGTTCTGGCAGGTAACAATGGATCTTCCCGTCGCCGCCAATGTGCCGAATGGACATGGGCACAATTACGGCAATGGAGTGCTGGACGCCATGCTCGCGATGGTCGGCGGGGAAGACTTCAACCCTGTTCGGGCTGAAGAACTGCGGAAACAACTGGACGAGGCAATGCTCACCCAGGGGCCAGAGAAAGAAGTCGGTGTCGACAACGGCTAATACGAGCCGGGGCTGCTTGCGTACCGCAGAAAAGCGTAGGCTGGGGAACCATGATCCTGATCAACGTTAAGTACAAGGTTCGCCCAGAGTTCGCCGACAACTTCCTGCAGGAGGTCTCCTGGTTCACCGAGTCCACCCGTGCGGAGGAGGGCAACATCTTCTTCGACTGGTTCCGCGATCCGGAAACCCCGAATGAGTACCTACTGATCGAAGCTTTCCAGGACGATAGCGACGTTGCACACGTTGAGTCCGAGCACTTCAAGCGCGCCTGCGATGAAATGCCGAAGTACCTGCTGGAGACCCCGGAGATCATCAATACGAAGATCCCGGGCAAGACCGAGTGGGATCGCATGGCTGAGTTCCGCGTCGAGGACAACTAGCCCAGTAATCAGCATGACCGTCAGTGTTTTCGATCTCTTCCAGATCGGCGTAGGCCCGTCATCCTCACACACCGTCGGACCCATGCGCGCGGGGCTCTCATTCGCGCAGCAGGTCAAGGCGCTTTTTGCCGATGACGCCGCGTCCCCCAGCGCCACCGATTCAGGCTCCGACGAGGGCTTGCACCCGCTGGGCGCTGACAAGCTGGCGAATGTGGTGAGCTTGCCCGATGAGGGCGAGAACGGTCCCAGCATCAGCATCATCCTCTATGGCTCGCTGGCAGCTACGGGCGCGGGGCATGGAACGCTCGGAGCGTGTCTGCTGGGGCTGGACGGTGCCGATCCGGCGCAGATCGACCCGGATTATATGCAGACCCGCCTGGAGGAGATCCGGGCTACGCGCACCATCCATCTGGCAGGGGATAAAAACTTGCCGATCACATGTGGCTTCGAGGACATTGTTTTACGTCCCACTGTGCGTCGCTCGGTGCATACAAATGCGATGACCTTTGTGGTCAACAGTGTGAATGGCGTGGAGCCACTAAAACAGACCTACTATTCCATCGGCGGTGGCTTCATCCGCACCGAAGAGGAAGTCCCCACCCTCGATGAACTATCCGGTCCGTGGTTGTTCGAATCCGGTGACAAGCTGATCTCGCTGGCCGAACACGAGGGATTAAGTCTGGGAGAGGTGCAGCGGCGCTGTGAGCAATCGTTGCGCACCGATGAGCAGATCAATGCGAACCTGGATGCTATTGCGCAGGCCATGCAGGATTGTGCCAAGCGGGGCGTGTCCTTTGCCGGAGTGCTGCCCGGCGCTCTGATGGTACGCCGCCGCGCCAAGCGCTGGTACGACCAGCTCATGGAGGAAGATCCGCATCGCAGCGCGGAGTTTTCCGAGGACTGGGTGAACCTGGTGGCGCTCGCTGTGAATGAGGAAAACGCTGCCGGTGGACGGGTGGTGACCGCCCCGACCAACGGAGCGGCAGGCATTATCCCGGCTGTGATGTTTTATGCCCGCGAGTTCACCCCTGCGGGGAAGCAGGATCCTTTTGACGTCAACCGGCGATTCTTGCTGGCCGCGGGAGCGATTGGATCGCTGTACAAGGAACGCGCCAGCATCTCCGGAGCTGAGGTCGGCTGCCAGGGCGAGGTTGGCTCCGCTGCCTCTATGGCCGCAGCTGGATTGGCGGAGGTACTGGGTGGTTCACCACGCCAGGTCGCCAATGCAGCGGAGATTGCCATGGAGCATTCGCTGGGGCTTACGTGTGATCCGATCGGTGGTTTGGTGCAGATTCCATGCATCGAAAGAAATGCCATCAGCGCCGGGAAAGCCATCAATGCTGCGAAGATGGCTATGCGCGGGGACGGAGACCACCATGTCACCTTGGATGAGGTCATTGAGACCATGCGACAGACCGGAAGGGACATGTCCGAAAAGTACAAGGAAACTGCCGGCGGAGGCTTGGCGACGAATGTTTCAGTCAATGTCCCTGAGTGCTAGGACACGCTAGTTCTGTGTCTCAGCGGGGGACGGAGGGACAGGGCGGCTCTTGTGGGACAACGCGAAGTGAATGGTCATCACTGCCAACGCAAGGATGGTCCACCACAGGTAAGAGTTACCCACAATGACCTGCCAGAGATTCCAATCCAGCTCACGCTGTTCCTGGAAGGGGACGAAGGCGGTGGGTTCGAAGGCGAAGGCCGCGAACCCCAATACCACCAGGGAAGTCCACAGCCAGCGCGGGGTGCCCACAGGGGAGGCAGGGGTGGCGAAGGCGTAGCCCGCTAATGCCACCAGAAGTACCGGTGCCCAAGACCAGTGGTGATTCCAGGAAATCGGGCTGGCTAGCAGAGCAAAGAACGCGTTGACGCTAAGAGCAGCAATGGGAGCATCGGCCCTGAGCAAGCTGAACATGACGAAGGTGATGACCACTAGCGAGACGCACACCAGGATTATCCACAGCAAGCTTGAGGAGTCCTGCGTCTGTAGCCCGAAGCGGTGAAGGAGGCCGTTAAGGCTTTGGTTCAAGGCATACTCATGGTTGCCGATGCGTCCGGTTTCGCGCAGCGTGTGAGTCCAATATTCCTTGGAGTCACTGGGCAGAATCAGCCAAGCCAGAGCCGTGGTACCCAGCGTGCCCGCACCCATGCGCACGATGGAACCCCAGTCCTTGCGCAACAGGAACCACAGGCCGAACACTGCGGGCGTCAATTTGATGGCTACCGCAGCACCCGTGAGCAGACCCCGATAACGACGAGGCACGACCAGTGCATCGGCAAAAACCATGCCCATCAACAACACGTTGATCTGCCCATAGGCCAAGGTGGTGTGGATGGGGCTCAGGTGGATAAGAACAGTTGTCAACGCGACCGAGACCCATGCGGCAGAGGTGCGATCCACCCTCGCCGCCATGTGCAGAGTGTAGGCGAACATCCACCAGGTAAGGAGCACCGTGGCGGAAGCGAGCAATACGGCTGAGAGGTCATAGGGAAGTACCGCAAGAGGAGTGAACAATACCGCCGAAATAGGAGGATAGGTAAAAGGCAGGAACGTATCGCCGATGATGTGGAAGTGGCCGCTATAAAGCTCCTGACCATCCAGTACTCGTTGCGCGCCCACCCGGTAAACATCGAGATCCAGGTGATAGTGGAAGCCCCGAGTGTTCACAATCGTGGGAAGGAAAGACAGCACCGCGAGTACGCTGAGTACGACTTTTAGAGGGAAGCCGATTTTGAGGTGCCTGAAATCTTCGACGTGCGCCGGGGTGTCTTCCTTAGTCTGCATAAAGGCTTATTATTCCATCTTCATCGCGGAAGGTTCGCGAGCGGTTGACGATGGTGGTGCATTAGGCGTTGCCGCCTGCAAAGAACTAAGCTTGGAACAATGAACAACGCACTACCCAAGCTGGACAAACAGGCCTATGAAGAGGAGCTGAAGAGGCTCCAGGCGGAACTCGTCGAAATGCAGCAGTGGGTGGTGGAAACCGGCGCGCGCATCGTCATTGTGATGGAGGGGCGCGACGCAGCGGGCAAGGGGTCCGCGATCAAGCGCATCACCCAGTACCTCAGCCCACGTGTTTGTCGCATCGAGGCGCTGCCCGCGCCGAACTCTCGCGAACAAGGTCAGTGGTACTTCCAGCGCTATATTGAGAAGCTGCCGACGGCCGGTGAGATCGTTATCTTCGACCGCTCGTGGTACAACCGCGCTGGTGTCGAGCGCGTGATGGGCTTCTGTACAACCCAAGAGTACCGTCGCTTCCTGCACCAGGCGCCTATCTTTGAGCGACTGTTGGTAGAAGACGGCATTATCTTGCGCAAGTACTGGTTCTCTGTTTCCGATGAAGAGCAGATTCGTCGCTTCCAATCTCGCCAGTCGGATCCACTGCGCCAGTGGAAGCTGTCCCCAATGGATTTGCAGTCCATCACCCGTTGGGAGGACTACTCGCGTGCGAAGGACGAAATGTTCGTCCACACCGACATTCCCTCCGCCCCGTGGTACACAGTGGAGTCTGAGGATAAGAAACGCTCCCGAATTAACGTGATCAACCACCTGTTGAACACGATTCCGTGGGAGTATGTCGAAAAGAACGTTCCGAAGATCCCGGAGCGGCCGGAATCCGATTCCACCTATGAGCGCCCGCCGCGTACCCAGTTCCGTTATGTTCCGGATGTGGCGAAGATGCTGGAGAAGGATCTGGTGAAGAAGGAAGCCAAGCGTGTGGCCGAGGAGGCTGCGGCGTCCAAAAACGGCAGTGACGGCAAGAAATCCAAGTCCAAGAAGGGCGATAAGGAAAAATCCAAGGACAAAAACAAGAAGGATAAAGCCAAGTCCAAGTCCAAGAAGAGTGACAAGAAGTCCAAGAAGAAGAAATAGGAGTTCTCAAGGTCACTAAAAGCTAGGCGGGGCTGAGAATCTGCCTAGCTTTTTTCTATTCTGATGAGGGAAAACTTACTTTAGGCTGCGCGCTTTTCTGGTTCCTGCAATCATAGTTGCATGGCAGACAAGAAGAGGAAGCAGCCGATGTATGACCCGGAGGCGGAGGTTACCGCTGTTGTAGCGGGACGCGTCGGAGTGATCGAGCTGAATCGCCCGAAGGCTCTCAATTCCTTGAACGCGGAGATGATTCGCCTGATCCGCGAGGCGGTCGATAGATGGGCCGATGACGATTCGATCCGCTTCATTGTCATCAAGTCCTCCTCCGATCGAGCATTTTGTGCCGGCGGCGACGTGCGCTACGTGCGCACGCGGGACATGAAGCGCATGTACCGATTCGGTGACGCCTTCTTCGAGGAGGAATACGACCTCAACGAACGCCTGTCCATAGTCAACAAACCCGTCATTGCACTGCTTGAAGGAATCGTTATGGGCGGGGGTATGGGCATTTCCGTACACGGATCGCACCGCATCATCACTCCCCGTACGCTCGGCGCTATGCCAGAGGCGGCGATCGGGTTCGTGCCCGACGTAGGGATGTCGCACAAGCTGACCCATCTGGATGTTCCGCCAGCCATTGGCCTGTTTATCGCTACGACAGGGTGGCGCCTAAGCCCGGCAGATATGCTTTACACCGGGCTGGGTACGAACCTGGTGGCAGATGTTCACGCTTTCGAAGCTGCTTTGCAAACTGATGAATTGCCAGAGGCACTGCGCGAACATGCGCTGGAACTACAAGAGCTGGACGAACCAGTTTCTACGCTGCAGAGCCACTCCGAGTGGATTGAGCAGACTTTCGCCGAAGGCTCGTGGGCCGAAATCGAGGCCCGGATTGCTAAGGATGCGGATTCTGTTTCTGACGCCGAGTTGGCGCAGTTCATAACCAAGGTGACAGATTGCTTGAAGGGAGCCAGCCCTGAGAGCCTGGTGGCTACCGTGGAGCTGTTCCGTCGCGCGGAAAACTCAACACTGCGTGAGGCTTTGGACATGGAGTACAAGGTTGGCTCAGAGCTGCGTCGGGGGAAGAATTTCATTGAGGGTGTTCGCGCTGTACTGGAACACAAGGATTTCAATGCTCAATTTGAGCCTGCGTCCACGGACGAAGTGGATGTGCAGAAATGGCAGGAGCTGCTGGGATAGTTAGGGGATTAGGCGCTTTCCTTGCGTTGCACCCGCAGCCATACGAAAAAGCCCCACAGAACGAATGCGCCGTAGACCAGGTATAGCGCGGCTGAGGGGTAGTAGCCGGCAGACAGTAGGAGAGGCACCCCTACGATGTCCACGCCGATCCAAATGAGCCAGAACTCCGTCCAGCCTCGAGCCATTCCGAAGGTGGCGAGGATAGAGCCGGTGAAAATCCAGGCGTCTGCCCATGGGCCCCAGGAGCCCAGCGTATCGAAGACGAGTGCGAAGCCGATGGTGCCGAAGACGGCGAAGGCGAGCATCCCCAGGCGTTCCTTGGCGCTGGCCCAGCTGGGCTGAACGGCGGCACTGTCCGCCGCGGGTTCACTGACGATGGAGCGCGAAGGATCAGTGTTATCTGGTTCGCGCAGACCGGCGGTACGGGCGCGATTCCATTGATACCAGCCGTAGACAGAGACGATCAGGAACATCACCTGGCGCCCAGCTTGGCCATAGAGGTCGAGGTCTTGTGGGGTGTGGAAGAGTCCGCCCAGGAATACGGTGAATAGCAGGATATTGCCAATGATGCCGACGGGCCAGGCCCAGACCACGCGCTTCATTCCGCCAACGGCGGAGGCGAGGCCGAACAGATTGCCGATGATCTCTCTCCAGAGGATCGGGTAGCCGCCTATGAACAGTGTTGCGTTGAGAAGTGTTGTAAAGATTCCCTCGGATTCCACAGTCACCATCTTTCCCCATTCGGGTCCGCGGCAGAAAACCGGGTAAGCACTTCAGAGCGTATTAGCCCTTTAACTGCATTGGTCTTTTAACTGCGATCTACGCTAGCCAGCATGTCGAAGGCTCGATCGTAGAGTTCCCGCGGGGCGGCATCGCCTGCGAGCCTCTCGTCCATCGCGGCCTCCATAGCCCGCAGAGCAATGCTGAAAGCAACATCTAATAGAAGGAAAGCATCGAAGGGGGTGAGGTTGGGATCGATCTCACATAGCGCCTGAGTGCCGGGCTCGGTAAGGGTTGGGAGATCTACTTCCAGGCTGTCGCCACTACTGTTCTGATGAGGATGTTCCAGCATGATGAGTAAAGGCTTGAATTTGCGGACATCTGGGGTGATGGGGTCGGAGATCTGTGAAGAGTTGTCCCCGGACTCCGGCCCTAGTGGGGAGCAGTAGATCCACATGGTGTCGCGCAGAATGTCGGCGGTGCGGCCAGTGCGGTGGTCTGTGGCGACCTCTTTGACGCGCCGGGCGAAGTTCTCAAAAACGTCGTGCAAATAGTATGCGAAGACATCGTCGCGGCGTTCGAAATAGTTGTGGAAGGTACGGGGAGACACGCCAGCGTTCTTGGTAATGGCATGTACCGTGGCTGCATCCGGCCCGTCGTTCAAATACAGGTCGATCGCGGCATCAATAAGGTTTTGTTTAGTCTCGGCCTTTTTCTGTTCGCGCCTAGAGGCAGAGGGCTCGGGAATGGTCGCGTTTGTCGCCATGTGAGTGAGGAAACCTTTCAATCTGCCCAATGAGTTCAATGAGCGCGATAAAGCTGATTGAAGAGTAGTGTAGCAGGACTGCTGCAGCTGAAGCTTGAACTCGATAATGAAAACTGTCCATCTAGCGTTTTCTAAGAGTTAACGGAGTTCTGAGAGGCCATTTGCCAGTAATTGGAAAACGTTTCGAATATCTTGTTCGGTGGTGACATCGCCCGTCTTATTGAGCTCCACGAAGATGCCGGGAATGAACATCATGGTATTGATGAGGAGTAGTGCATTGACAGTGGATAGGGTGTTTCCTGCCCGCTTGCTGTATTGCTGAAAAGCTTCTACAAGTGGGGAAAAGAACTCCACTCCGGAACTGAAGTGCCGCTGATCCTCTGCGAAAAGTTCCTCTCGTTGATGAGGTGGAATACTGCGGAGGTGGTCAGCGAGGCGGGAGAGAGTGTCGATACTCCTGGGATTTTCTGACGGGCGATTATAGAGGTTTACCGCAATGTTCTCGGCGATTGAGATTAAAGGTTGGCCGGGTCTTGCGACTTCTACAATGTTAACCATTTCGTCGACGAATTGATTAAGTATGAATAACAAAGCTGCTTCCCGGTGGGGGAAATAGTTGTGGAAAGTGCGCGCGGAAATGTGCGCCTTTTCTGCGATACGGGCAGTTGTCGCATTCTCTGCTCCCTCGTTGACCAGAATTTCAACGGTAGCCTGGGCAATGCGTTCGCGAGTCTCGGCTTTCTTGCGATCTCTTAGGCCAAGTGTCTTTTCCGCAGGTTGATTGCCGTTTTGGTTACTCATTTCGCGCGCCATCCTTCTTTGACTACTGTTCGCCTGTTTGCCTAACGACGCCCTCTATCGTCCCTCCTGCTGGGATTCTTGAAGGTGCGCCCCGTCAGCTTTGGCTTCAGGTTCCGAATCGCGGCTTCCGTCAGCTTTGAGACCGATCAGGCTTTCGCCTTCGACATCGACCGTGGGGATGATCTTCCCTAGCCACTTGGGGAACTTCCACGCATGCTCGTCGAGAAGGAACATAGTGGCTGGGATGAAGGTCATGCGGACAATGAAGGCGTCAAAAAATACGGCGGCGGCTAGAGCAAAGCCCATCACCTTGATGAATGGCTCGTCGGCGAGAGCGAACGCAGCAAAGACCGACATCATAATGAGCGCTGCGGCCGTAACTACTCGGGCTCCGTGCTTAAAGCCATTGGAGGTAGCGTTGCCGGCAGTCTTGCCGTGCGCCCAGCCTTCGCGCATACGGGTAACAAGAAAGACTTGGTAGTCCATCGCTAGACCGAACACGATGCCGATCAGCATGATTGGCAAGAAGGAGATGATCGGCTGCGGGTCGTCGACAATACCTCCGAAACCTTCCTGCCACAGTGCGACGGTAACGCCGAACGTGGCGGCCACCGACAGTCCGAAGCCGACCGCTGCGATCAGCGGCACCCAAATGGAGCGGAAGACGACCATGAGCAGGATGAATGCCAGTACCAGGACGATTGCGATGTAAGGGATGAGAGCCTCTGATAGACGCTGAGAGATGTCCTCGTACATCGGGGTTACACCGGTAATGGCGTAGGTGGCACCGGTCTTCTCGGAGTAGCTGGACTCCTCAGCGCGGATCTGTTCGAGTACGTCAGCAGCACGGGCATCCGTAGCACCATACGACGGGGTGATCATCACCTGAGCGGCCGTGCCCATGTCAGCAGGATTCTGTGGGTCGCCGTTGGTCTGAACCAACTGGGCATTTTCAACGCCGTCGGTGCCCTGGATGGTAGCGACGGCCTGCTGGGCGGCTGCGGCCTTTTCCTTGCCCTTTAGGTCCGGATACTCCACGAGCGCGAGCATTGGAGCGTTGCGGCCAGCACCGAAACCCTCCTCTGACATCTCGTAGGCGATGCGGTTGGGAGTGCCCTTGGCCATGGATCCGTCAGATGGCATGGCGAGTCGGAGGTTCATTGCAGGGATGGCAAGCAAGACCAGTAGTACTGCCGCGCCGATTAGCCACAAGGCGGGCTTCTTACGGATGATGCGCACCCACTTTAGACCCATTGTGGGCTTTTCGTTTTCCGGATCCGGCGCCTTCACAATCGGGGCACGGCCAGCGAAAACCTTTGTGCCGATCAGCCCCATGATGGCGGGCAAAAGGGTGATTGCGACGATGACTGCAATGGCTACGGTGCCGGCTGCGGCCAGAGCCATGGCGGTAAGGAACGGAATGTTGATGATGGACAGTGCGGCCAGAGCGATCAATACGGTGAGGCCTGCGAAGACCACTGCGGAACCGGCCTTGCCGACGGCGAGACCAGCCAAGTGGGCGCGGTCCTTGACCGGAATAGTCCTGAATTTTTGCTGCAGTTCCTTGGGCTCGAGATCCTGCCCGTCCACGTGCGCGATCAATTCGCTGCGGTAGCGGGAGAGGATGAATAGAGCGTAGTCAATGCCCACAGCCAGGCCGATCATGGATGCCAGGGTGGGGGTCATAGAGTTGATGCTGTCGGTGACGGAGGTGGCTGCCATGACGATGCCGATGCCAGTGCCCACGCCGATGACTGCGGACAATAGCGGCAGGCCAGCGGCCACAAGGCTGCCGAACGTGACGATCAGGACGATGGCGGCGACGGCCAGACCAATGATCTCGGAGGTCATGTTCATTTCGGGTTGCTGGAATGCGTTGCCGTTCCAGCCGACCTGGAGATTGCCTTGGTGATTCTTGACCGCTTCTTCGAACTTCTGGATGTCTTCGGCGGGTACGTCGGTGGCGGTCTCTGCGTCGAATGCGACTTCGATCGTGCCAGTACGCTTATCGGGACTCAGCGGGCTCAAAGCTGCGATGTCAGAGGCGATCTGCTCCTTCGGCATGCCCTGCTTCTGTTTCATCGGAGCCATCTGCTGGTGCATGTTTTCGCTGGCCAGGACGGGAGAGACGAGTTTTTCCTTGTCCTTCAAGAAATCGAGTTCTTGCAGCGCCTGCAAAACGTCTTCAGTTGCCTGGGCGGCTTCGCCTTTGGCAAGTGTTTGCCCCTCGGGAGCCTGTATAACTAGCTTGCCCTTTGCGGCCTCTAGCTGGTTGGCGTTTTCACTATTAGGAAAGTCCTCCTTGATCTTCTCCTGGGTCTCGATCGATTCCAGGCCCGGGATGGTGAAGGACTGCGAGGTGGGTTTGGTGAGGAGGGCGGAGGCGGTGCCCACGCCAATCAGTACGATCAGCCAGACGGCGAGGAAGCGCCATTTGTGTTGGTAGGCGGAACGGCCTACGTGGTAGAGAAATTTTGCCATGCGAAAAATATTGCACAGGTAGCGAAGAATTGCAATACCTGCGCAAGATTATGGCGGGAAGTCGTTCCCAGCAAGGCTGGCCTTACTAGTAGGCACTAGTCAGCGACCAATGTCTCCATCGTTAGCTCTGGGTGTTCCTTTTCCACAAAGGCCAGTTTCCACTTGTCGCCGAAGAGAGCAATGAGTTCCCCGTCGGTGCGGGTGAAAATTTCCACACCGCGCTGCTTCGCCAACATCGGCGCGGATTCGGCGTCGGTACGTCGCGCGACAGAGTAGGGCACAGGATCGGCCACTGTCTCCACGTTGTACTCAACATCCATTCGAGCTTGCATGACCTCGAACTGCATGGGACCGACTGCGGCCATCACTGGGTTCGCGTCACCGCGGGCATCGTTGCGCAGAATCTGCACAACGCCCTCGGAATCCAGCTGCTCAAGAGCCTTACGGAACTGTTTGTACTTGCCTAGCGACTTCGCGCGCAGAGTGCGGAAATGCTCGGGGGCGAACTGCGGCATGGGCGGGAACTGAACCTTCTTGCCGCTGTAAATCGTGTCACCGGGAGCGAGCGAGCCGGCATTGACGAGACCCACGATGTCGCCGGGGTAAGCAGCTTCGACCGTCGCACGAGTGCGGCCAAAGACCGTCAGTGCGTACTTCGTGGAGAAAGATCTGCCCGACTGCGCATGGGTGACCTGCATACCACGTTCGAAAACACCCGAGACCACTCGCATGAAGGCCAGGGAATCGCGGTGGTTGCGATCCATGCCTGCCTGCACCTTGAAGATCACGCCAGAGAATTCGTCAGTCGGGTCGCGATGCTCATCGATGGAACCGGAGTTCCCACCTGCAGCGGCTTCCAACACCTTCGGGTCGGAATCACGGCCAGCGGGTGCAGGTGCCAGGGCGCAGAGGGTATCCAGGATCTGGTGGACGCCGAAATTCAGCATGGCGGAGGCGAAAATCAACGGAGAGGTGGTGCACTCCAAGAACAATTCTTGGTCATGTAGTGCGCCATCGGCAGCCAGCAGCTCAACTTCCTCGGCTGCGGTATCCCACGCATCTTCCTCTCGCTCTGAGGCTTGTTCCGGGGTGTAGTGCTCTTCCGGGGCAATCGTGGAACCACCCGCCGTGCGAAGGAAATGAATGTATTCCTCGGCTTCACCGTCGTCGTTAATGCGCGCCAACCCACGGAAGTCTCCGGCCTCGCCGACCGGCCAGAACAGGGGAGTGGGCTGTAGCTGGATCTCGTTGACGATTTCGTCGACCAGTTCTAGAGGGCTGCGTCCTGGACGGTCCCACTTGTTTACCACGGTCACAATAGGTAGGCCACGCGCCTTGCACACGCGGAACAACTTCAGCGTCTGAGGCTCAAGGCCCTTTGCTCCGTCAATCAGCATCACTGCGGCGTCTACAGCAGAAAGAACGCGGTAGGTATCCTCCGAGAAGTCGGCGTGACCCGGGGTATCGACGAGGTTAATCATGAACGGCTCGCCCTCGTGCCCTTCCGGTGCGTACTCGAACTGAAGGGCAGAGGAGGCAATGGAGATACCGCGATCCTTTTCCATGTCCATCCAGTCGGAAACTGTGGACTTGCGGCCCGCCTTGCCGTGCACTGCGCCTGCTTCCTTAATCATGTGGGCATGCAGGGCAAGTGCCTCTGTGAGAGTGGATTTACCGGCATCCGGGTGGGCGATGACGGCGAATGTGCGGCGGCGTGAGGCTTCGGATGCGGTTGTACTCATAGTGCCAATTAGTCTAGCGGGTTAGCCCTCAATGGCTGGAAACGCATTGGCACACAACGCCCGGAGGAGAGCACCTAGGCGCAGGAGGACGTGGTCTTTTTCTTATGGGCTGAGGATTGCTCGAGAGCTTCACCGAATGCCTTCGAGTACTCCTCAGCGCCTTCCGGCATAGGGTGAACGCCATCTTCGAATAGCAGATCCGGATGGGCTTGCGCATGGCCACACCAGTCCGCCAGGTAGACGTTGTCATGGGTCTTGGCTGCTTCGATGACCTCCTGGCGTGCCTGTCCCATCCACTCGCGATCGCCGTAGGGGGTAGCCATTACAATCGTGTGATCCGGCCCGATGAGGTTGATCATTTCTTCCATCTGATCGGGGAATGCAGCGCCGTTTGTTCCGAATCCCAGGAACACCGTGGAACGCAACTGTCCGGAATCCTTAAGCTGTCGCAGTACCTCGACGCCTGCGGTGTAGTGGCGGGATACATCTGCGTCGATAAAAATCCCGGGGTAGTCGGCATTCAGGGCTTGGCTTGCTGCAAGCATCACAGAATCGCCTACGGCCGTAATGTCTTTACCTTGAACCGGAGCTGACTTCTGGTCAGGCTTCGGGGATGGAGCGGCAGGTGCAGGCGCGGCCTTCTTGTTGTTATTTGCCGACTGGTTCATTTGTTGCAGCTGATCCAGCTGTTGTTCCAGCTCAGTCTTATCGTTCGAGTTGACCACACCGTAGATCACGCCGCCTACACTAGCTACGACAAGAAGCGGTACGAAAGGCCAGGCGACCTTCTTGAACCCTTCATTGATCTCGTGATAGCTCGGTCGTGCGTTCACGTAGTTCTTCCACGTCTGCTTGTAGCCGCGACGGCGGAAGGGATTCTCGACGTGCTGGTAGGAGATCTCGGAGATGAGCAGAGCAATGGGGAGCGCAACTAGCCCCAGAATCCATTCGTGCTGCATGCGTCCGTCCTCATTAAAGAGCTCTCGCAGGATCATGATGACGGGCCAATGCCATAGGTATAGAGAGAACGACCGCTGCCCCAACCAACGCATGACTTTGGTCCGGAAGATCAAAGTCAGTGGGTCTGTTTCGCGGATCACGCCCCAGATCATCAGGACACCCAACACGCTGGTGAGAGCCAGGCCACCACGGTAGGTGAAAGCAAGGTCGTCACCCATGAAGAGAAGCTGCGCAGCGTAGCCGATGAAGGCCAGGAAGCCGATCGCTCCGGCTACGCGTGCTTCGAACTTACCTACTGACGCCCACGAATCCACCCGCGGGTCGTTCTGAGTTGACGTGACAAGGAGCGAGAAGAAAGCTCCGATGAGTAGGCCAAAAGCATGTGTATCGGTGCCGTAGTAAACCCGTGTTGGATCCTCACCCGGGGTGAAGAGCAGCCACATACCCAGCACGGAGGCAACTGCCAGAAGAACCGTTACCAACATGGGAACTCGCCGTGGGGCACGGTGGAGTCTGCGCTGGGTAAAGGTAAACATGGCCAGAGTTAAAAGTGGCCAAATGATATAGAACTGCTCTTCGACGGCTAACGACCAGTAGTGTGCGAACACCTGAACTTCGTTTTCAGCGAAGTAGGACTGGGAAGTGGCGATCTGGGTCCAGTTATTGACGAAGAACAGAGTACCCAGGAATTGCTCCCGAATCCCCACTGCTATGTCCCCGCCAATGGCGGTGACCAGCGCAGTCACTATGAATAGTGTGACGAGCGCTGCGGGAAGAATGCGCCGAAAACGTCTAATCCAGAAGTCTTTGAGACTGATTGTCTGACTTACGCGATACTCGCGCACCAGAAGCGAGGTAATCAAGAATCCAGAGAGGACGAAGAATAGGTCTACGCCCAGATAGCCACCAGGCAGTATGTCGCCGAAAAAGTGGTAGATAACTACGGCGAGTACTGCGAGTCCGCGCAGGCCATCCAGTCCCTTGACTTGGCGCAGGCGAGCGCGGCGATCCTGTTTTACAGTCTTGTTTTCCGGTGGAATTGCCAACGCTTCGGGCACGTTCTGCCGAGGTCGCTTCTGAACGGCAACTGGTGCAGGCGCTGCCTTTTGCTCAGCCTTAGGCGTAATTTTCTTTGGCGCGGGCTTGGCTGCCGGCTTTTGGGCAGCGTTTGCTGCTGGCTTTTGAGCAGGCTTGGTTTCCGGTCGTGGTGCAGGCTTGGCTGCCGGCTTTGGTGCAGCGTTTGCTACTGGTTTTGTTGCAGGCTTGGTTTCCGGTTTCGGGGCAGGCTTTTTAGCAGCCTCTTGACTTGGTTTTGCCACAGCCTTTGGGGCGGTCTTAGACGTGGATTTTGGGGCCTGTTTAGGCGCCGTTTTCTTCTGTGTCGTGGACGGTGCAGATCCGGGAGCTGGAGGCGCACCAGCGCTCGAGCTGATCTTGATCGCCGTACTATTTTCCGCAGCGACAGTCTTCTTCGCTGGAGTCTTTACGTCGCTGGCTAAGTCTCCGGGCTTAGGAGTTTGCCCGGACTTTGGATCCTGGGGCTTCTTCCGCGTAGGCGGCGCCTTGGGTGCAGCTTGCTTAGGCGCGGCGGGCGCAGCTTGCTTGGGTGCAGACTGCTTTGTTTTGTCGGGCGCAGCTTGCTTAGACGCAGCGGGCACCTCCGGCTTGGGTGCAGACTGCTTGGGTGCAGCCGGAGCAGGCGCTGGCTTTGCCGTCTGGGAGCGGTTGGGCGCAGAGGAACTAGAGGTTGGTTGTTTCTGCTGGTCGGGAGCAGAGTTCGTCGATTCTGCCCGCTTGTTTCGTATAGCGCGCAGTAGTCCAAAAACCTGCTTCACTAGCATCTCCCAAAAGCAAAAGTCGAGTGCATGAATTCACTAATACTAACGCCATGTCTCTCCGAAACGGACAAGAGTTCTCGTGTCGGCGAGCTGACTATGTCGTTACAGCTATGTGCGCTTCCGAGTGTGGATATCGTTTCGCGCAATGTCTGTGCCATTGTTCACGATGAGTGTCACTGCGTCTACCGAATCGCCAAGCGTGTTCTCGATCCATCCTGAATCGGAGTCGAAATCAGAGTCCTCGAAAGGGGCGAGAACGAAATCGATTACGGAAGTGCCCTTTGGCGGCCGACCGATGCCCATACGCACCCGCACGTACGCTTGAGTACCCAATTCAGCGGTCATTGAACGCAAGCCGTTGTGACCGCCCTCGCCACCCTTATCCTTGATGCGTACTTGGCCCTTGGCGATGTCAAGCTCGTCGTGACAAACGATCACCCGCTCCGCAGGAACGTTTAGCGCAGAAGCCAGGGGGCCGACTGCTTCACCGGAATTGTTCATAAACGTCGTGGATCGGACCAGCAGCACGGGAGTTTCTTCAACCCGGATTGTGGCAACCTTAGCTTTTTCGCCCACTACCGGCAGCCACTCCGCACCGTACTTTTCAACCAGTCGATCAATAGGCCAGTACCCGATGTTGTGCCGAGTCTCGGCATACTTCGCACCGGGATTTCCGAGGCCGATAACGATCCACTCTGGGGAGAATTCCTGCAGATCAGCTAAAGAAATCTTCTTGTCCCGCGAGGAGCTAGGGGCATCGTTAGTCGCGCCCTTACGGAAGAGAGAAAACAAAGATTGAAGGAAAGACACAGCTACTAGTTTTACACCTCTAGGTTGCGTTCAATTGCGTCAGCTGCGTCAGCGCACATGATCGCCACATCCGCAGCCTCTGACTTCGGGAAGGGCTTCAGTACATACGCAGCCGGATCCATCCTGCCCGGCGGTCGACCGATGCCACACGACAAGCGCCAGTAGTCCTTCGTACCCAGTGACTTCGTAATCGACTTCAAGCCGTTATGTCCCTTATCGCCACCGGATTGGCGCAGCTTTACTTCCCCTGGATCGCCTTCCAGATCGTCGTAGGCAACGATGATGTTCTCCGCGGGGATCTTAAAGAATGCCGCTAGTTGTTGCACCGGCCCGCCCGACACATTCATATAAGTCCGTGGTTGTGCCAGCACTACCTTGCGCCCAGAGATCGTCACTTCGGCGATATCCGTGTTCGTTTTCTTATGGGTGCTCAGGCGCGCCGCTGGCATTTGCCGATCCAGCAGCTCATCGATGACCATTCGCCCTACATTGTGGCGGGTTGTTGAGTACTTGCTACCGGGGTTGCCCAGCCCGACGATTAGCCACATGTCGCTGTTGGTGTGTTGCTTTGTTTTTGGTGACGCCACCTATGTCCCGACCTCTCTTAAACTCACTGACGGTCATTGTACTGTCCAGTCCTGACAAGAAACTGAGCTTAGAGGTGGCGTCAATAGAAAAGGAGCCACACCGTGCAGCGCGTGCACGTGATGTGGCTCTATTGTGATGCAGGGGAGTGGTTTACTCCTCGGACTCGCCCTCTTCGGCCTTCTCCTCGGAATCCTCCGCAGCCTCGCCCTCGGCACCCTCGGCGCCCTCTTCGTCAGTGTCCTCCGGCAGTTCCTCTTCCTCCGGCTCAACAACGTTGATGATCAAGGTATCCTCTTCGGAAACCAGGGAAGCGTTACCCGGCATCTGCAGGTCGCCTGCCACGATCTGGTCGCCGATCTGCTTGCCCTCAACATCCACGGAGATTTCTTCCGGAATGTTCAGAACGTCAGCCAGGATGGTAATAACGTCAGCCTCCTGGGTAACCAGGGCGCCCGGAGCAGCTTCGCCGGTGAAGACAACCGGCACGTCGACCTCAACCTTCTCGCCGCGCTTAACGTTCAGCAGGTCAGCGTGGTCAACGTCCAGGGTCAGCACGTTCTGATCCACAGCCTTGATCATGACCAGGTGATCCTGGCCTTCAATCTCAAGCTCCAGAACAGCGTTGACACCCTCGTTACGCAGGATGGCCTGGAACTCCAGGATGTCGACGTGGACGTGCATCGGGTCCAGGCCGTTGCCGTAAACAACAGCGGGGACGCGGAAGTCGCGACGCAGACGACGGCTAGCGCCCTTACCAAACTCGGTACGCAGCTCGCCCTTCAGACGGGTGATATCAGCCATGATGTTCTCCTTCTAGTAATGCGCTCCAGATGTACTCGTTTGTACACTGTCGTGCTTAATGCGTTTCAACCGCGGACACAAAAAATGCCGCGATATCTCGCGGCGTGTATGCATCCCACAATTGATTGGTTGCGTACCCACCGGGAGAGGGGGACGTCAAACAAAAGAAGGGGAGTGTGCTTTTCGCGCCGATAACGGCCAGATTCTATATAAGAATCCAGCCCTCGCCGAGATTCGGGAAAATTTTAGCACACCCCCGACGGGGGTTTAAAACTGTTTGCAGAGTTACTCAAACAAGGTGGTCACAGATCCATTCTCGAAGATCTCGTGAATGGTCTTAGCTACCAGCGGAGCGATCGACAGCACCGTCAGGTTGTCCCAGCCCTCGGTGGACTGCGGCAGAGTATCGGTGGTGATGATCTCGCGGGCGCCACAGTTGCTGAGGCGCTCTCGAGCTGGGTCGCTAAACACACCGTGGGTGGTGGCGATGATTACGTCGCCAGCGCCCGCCTCACGCAGCACACCGACGGCGCCCGCGATGGTTCCGCCGGTATCAATCATGTCATCCAGCAGCACACAGGTGCGGCCCTTCACGTCACCGACTACGCGGTTGGCGGTGACCTTGTTGGCCACATCTATGTCGCGAGTCTTGTGGATGAAAGCCAGCGGTGCGTCGCCCAGAACGTTGGCCCATTTCTCGGCAACCTTAACGCGACCAGCGTCGGGGGAAACCACGCAGATGTTGTCTAGGTTGTAGTTCTTCTTCACGTGATCGGTAAGGATCGGCATGGCGTGCATGTGATCGACCGGGCCGTCGAAGAAGCCCTGAATCTGGTCGGTGTGCAGGTCGACGGAGACGATGCGATCCGCGCCGGCGGCCTTCAGCAGGTCGGCGACCAGGCGGGCGGAGATCGGCTCGCGTCCGCGGTGCTTCTTGTCCTGACGGGCGTAGGGGTAGAAAGGCAGGATCGCGGTGATGCGCTTAGCGGAGCCGCGCTTCAGTGCGTCGATCATGATCAGCTGTTCCATCAGCCAGTTGTTCAGCGGCTGCGGATGCGACTGCAGTACGAAGGCATCGGAACCGCGGACGGACTCTTCGAAGCGGACGAAGATCTCGCCATTGGCGAAGTCGCGGGCGGTGGTCGGAGTGACCTCGATGCCCAGTTCACGGGCAACAGCCTCCCCCAATTCCGGATGAGCCCTGCCGCTAAACAGCATCAGGTTCTTTTGATTGTCGATCCAGTGGGTGGTGGACACTTGTGCTTTAACCTTCCGGTCGAAGAGCTGGACTATTCATCTTTTTAATAGGGCGTTCCCCATTTTAGGGCGCGCCCAAAGGTAACAACAAAACTGGCGCAGAGGAGCGCGCTACTGCTGGTCTGCCTGTGGGGTAGAGGTCGGCGAGCCGCCCTCGGCTACTCGCTTGGCGGCAGCTTCACCGGCTGCAGCGGCGGCAGTTCCGGGGCGTTTCTTAGCGACCCAGCCTTCGACGTTACGCTGCTTGCCGCCGGAGACAGCCAACGCTCCCGGCGGAACGTCTTCCCTGATGACGGTACCGGCACCAGAGTAAGCGCCGTCGCCCACGACTACTGGTGCGATAAACATGGAATCGGAGCCCGTGCGCACATGAGAGCCGACGGTGGTGTGGTGCTTGTTTACACCGTCGTAGTTGACGAAGACGCTGGACGCGCCGATGTTGGAGTACTCGCCGACCGTCGCATCGCCGATGTAGGTAAGGTGTGGCACCTTGGAACCTCGGCCGATGTTGGCCTTTTTCGCCTCGACGAAGCCTCCAAGCTTGCCTTCCTCACCCAGCACCGTGCCTGGTCGAATGTAGGTGAATGGCCCGACCTCAGCGCGCGGGCCAATAGTGGAATCAGAGCCGTGAGTGCGTACCACCCGTGCACCTTCGCCAACCTCGACGTTCTCCAGGGTGGTGTCGGGGCCGATCTGCGCATTATCCGCGATGGTCGTGGTACCGAGCAGCTGAGTGCCGGGCAGGATCGTTACGTCGCTGCCGATCTGGACATCCACGTCGATCCAGGTAGATGCCGGGTCGACGATTGTCGCTCCGCCACGCATGGCTGTGGTGACGGTGCGGCGGTTGAGCTCCGCTCCTGCAGCCGCTAGCTGTACACGGTCGTTGACGCCCGCCAGTTCCGCTGCGTCGGCGGCGATGTGGGCGCGCACGGGGTGACCCGCGCTGCGAGCGATGCTCAGTACATCCGTCAGGTACAACTCGCCCTGCGCGTTATCCGTGTTCAATTGCGCAAGACCATCACGCAGGATCGCCGCGTCAAAAGCGAAGACACCGGAGTTAACCTCATTGATCGCCTTTTGCTCTTCCGTCGCGTCCTTTTCCTCAACAATGGCGGTCACCATGCCGTCATTGGTGCGCAGGATGCGTCCATAGCCCGTGGGGTTGTCCTGGTGGACAGAAAGCACGGTCACGCTTGCGCCATTGTGGGTTGCGGAAAGCTCCTGCAGAGTTTCTGGGGAAAGGAGCGGGACGTCAGCATTGGTCACTACGACAGTGCCTTCGAATCCCTGCAATGCCTCCATTGCGCACTGGACGGCGTGCCCAGTACCCTTTTGCTCTTCCTGCACGGCGGTGTCAATGGTACGGCCGAGCTGCTCGGATATCTCCGCCACGGCGGGACCGACCTGCTCGCGACCGTGGCCGATCACTGCCACGATGCGTTCCGGGTTAATACCCGCTGCGGCGTGCAGGCTATGTGAAAGCAGGGTGCGCCCGCCAATGGAGTGCAGGGTCTTCTGCGTCGCGGACTTCATCCGCGTACCGGCTCCGGCAGCGAGCACGATCACTGCCACGGGCTGGCTTTGAGCCTTCGGGTGAGCTTCGGGGTTTTGTGCAGCATCAGTCACGTTGTTGGCATTCCTTACTTTCCCTGACTTATTTTCCCTGACTTTTGGTCAAAAGCGATATCCAGCATAGCGCCGTGTACTCGCTGCGTTGGGCAGGTCTCCCTCTCGGGCAAGTTAAGAAACGTTTTCTTTGCCCACCGAGACTTCCGGCAGGGTGTGGGACAGTCCCGCTCCCAGCAAACCGAACAACGCCAATGCGCCGAGAGCGACCTCGGGGGAGACCATTGCTAACGCACTGGTCAACGCACCCACGATCAGCAACAGCACACCCATCAACGTGTTCGCCACCGACACATACCGAGTACGCTGCGTTCCCTCCGCCATATCCACAATGTAAGTGGAGCGAGCGACCCTAATCGCAGCGTGGGCAAGCGAAATAATGAAAAACGCGATGGGGAGCCACCACACCAGGGCGGTGGTCCACGTGTGGGCGTCACTAATAGAGGAGGCATAGCCCAGAGCAACGGTGATGATCAGAACAACCGTTGCCAGCAGTGCGGCGCCACTGAGGGTGTTGCGTGAGCTGACATCGGAAAGCCATCCTGAAACCCTGCCTGCGAGCAGCGAGGCCACGCCAGCGGCGATGACGAAGGTACCCAAGCCAGTAAATATAGCGCTGGCCATTGAAGATTCCTCGGCTACGGACTGCTGGTTGGCCATCGTTACCAGGAACGTGGGCGACAGTGCCGAGGCGAGCAGCAGCGAACGAAGCAACACGAAGCGGCGGAAGTCCCCATCGCTGCGCACAAGATCTACGATGTCGGCGAATACGTCGCGCAGGTAACTGGTGCCCTGTGGAAGGTCTTTTTGTTCTTGTTTGGTGACGCCCTCACGAATCCCCTTGAAAAGCCATGCACTGGCCAACCAGGCCACAGCGGCGATGGCAAAAAGAACGGCGAAAAGGGTAGGGGTGAGCTCCCCACGGGCGGCCTGGATGGCCACACCTACAAGGATCGCCACGGCGCCGGACAACGTAGTGGCAAAACCCGTGAGTCGGCCGCGGAACCCCTTCGGAACGGTGCGTCCAGCAATGTCCTTACTGGTTAGCGATACCAGGGAACGACAGGTTGAAAGCAGCGCCAGGGCTCCGAGAATAATCAGTCCAGCCAGCAGCCCATCGGTAAGTAGAGCCGCTGCGACCATGATCGCGCACGCTAAAGCTTGGCCGAGCGTACCGATCTGCATGAAGCCCAGGCGCGAGGTCTTAGTTTGCAGCCACGGGCGGAACAGGGCTTGGGGCAGCATGGAGCCCGACTCACGGATCGGCACCAACAGTGGAATGATCCACGCGGGAGCTGCGACGATGGATAGGAACCACGGCAGGATTGTTTTGGCCGACACGATCTGATCGCCAATGTTTTGGGTGCCAAAGCCCAGGGAATAACGACCTGCGTTTTCCTCGACATGCTTGAGATCGCTCTCCGGCGGGGTGCCGATGAATTTTGTGGTGAATGTGTGCCAAAAAGAGTTGGATTCAGCGCCGCGCGCTGTAGTGGCGTTGCCGGACATGGGCTGCCCTACCCTTCGCATTAAAAAAGCTCTCCCACCAGGACTCGAACCTAGAATGACGGTACCAAAAACCGTAGTGTTGCCAATTACACCATGGGAGAGTGGCACATAATAATGTGCAGCAGACACATTACAGTATGGCGAACCGGGCGCATAAACCGCAGGGTGGGCTGGAAGATAAACTGATGGCCATGAGTCAGACATCCACGTCGCAAGCCGAGTCCAATCAGCCGTCGAAAATGGCGCCCAGCCTGGCAGGGCTACTCAAAGCCACCGCTCAGGATGGAAAGTTGCGCGGGATGATGACGCATCTGGGGGAGCAGTCTCTGCATATGCAGGCTCCCGAAGGAGCCTGGCCGTTCATCGTTGGAACTATGGCGCAACGTGCTCCATTGCTGGTGGTGACGGCGACGGGCCGCCAGGCTCAGGATCTCACCACGGTATTGCGGTACATGCTGGGCGATGGCGTCGAGCACTTCCCATCCTGGGAGACCTTGCCACACGAGAAACTCTCCCCGGCGGTAGAGACCGTGGCAACCCGCATGCGGGTGCTACGGCGCCTTCAGCAAGGGGATGCAAATCTCAAGGTGGTGGTCACGCCGACACGAGCGGCAGTGCAGCCTGTGCAGTCCAATCTGGGCGACGTCATCCCGGTGCGGCTGAAGGTGGGAGAGGAAATCGACTTCGAGGCATTGACTCACCGCCTGCAGGAGCTTGGATATACGCACGTTGATGTCGTGGGCAAGCGGGGTCACTTCGCTATCCGCGGCGGCATTGTGGATATTTTCCCCGCGACCGAGGAAATGCCTGTACGCGTGGATTTCTGGGGCGATGAGATCACTGAGGTGCGCGCTTTTAGCGTCGGCGACCAGCGCACCATCCCCGGGGTAGAGCCAGACGAGGTGATGGTCTACGCCTGCCGGGAGTTGATCGTGACGGACGAGGTGGCGTCGAAGGCAAAGAACCTGGCTCAAGAACATGCCGGCAACGCAGAGCTGGCCGAGATTCTCGATAAGATCAGCCAGAAAATACAGGTGCAGGGCATGGAATCGCTGATTCCGGTGCTACACACAGCAGATCTGGTGGCGCTGCCGGAACTCATGCCAGAGGAGACGCACACGCTGGTGCTGGCTCCCGCTGCTGTCGAACGGCGCGCTCACGATCTGCGCGAAACCGGCCAGCAGTTCCTCGAAGCCAGCTGGGATGTCGCCGCGATGGGTGGTTCCGCTCCGATGGAGGGCGTGGCCTACCTGTCGGTGGCTGCGGTGCAGAAGGTGCAGCAGAAGCTGCGACGGCCGTGGTGGACCCTTTCTACGCCCGGAATGGCTGATTTTGAAGCAGATACCGACGCCGACGCCAACACCTCCGACATCCTCGAACTCGACTACGCCCCGGCGCCCCGACCGCACGGAGAAATGGAAGCGATCGGTGCGTTAATGAGCGATATTCGGAAGCGGGTGGAATCTGGCGGTCGTGTGGCCTTTGCCGCACCGACCCCGGCCGTTGCGGCCCGTATGCTGCGACGGTTCCAAGAGGCCGGTATTGCCGCGGAGGCCATCGGCGTGGATCTGAGCGGCAGTCGGGGACTGGGGAGGATTAAGAAGTCGAAGCACACGACTGCCGATGAACCCGCTCCGCACCAGGTGAGTATCTATCATGCGGTTGCTTTTGAGGGTTTGGTGTTCCCTTTCGCTGGGGATGATAAGCGCTCCAGCTTGCTGTTCTTTACCGAAACGGATCTAACCGGTAACCGTGTGGACGCGAAAGCCACGGGCAAACGCAAGCCGGCGAAGAAGCGCAACAGGGTGGATCCGCTGGCCTTGGAGCCAGGTGACTTGGTGGTGCATGACTCCCATGGCATCGGCAAGTTTGTGAAGATGACGGAACGCACGGTGGGCAAGGGGGCGGATGCCTCCCGCCGTGAATACCTGGTTTTGGAGTATGCGCCCAGCAAGCGTGGTGGCCCTGGGGATCAGCTGTATGTGCCGATGGATCAGCTGGATATGCTCTCGCGTTATGTCGGTGGTGAGAAGCCGGCGCTGTCCAAAATGGGCGGAGCTGATTGGAAAAACACCAAGCGCAAGGCACGCGGCGCGGTGCGGGAGATTGCCGGCGAGCTGGTGCAGTTGTATGCCAGCCGCCAGGCCGCGCCGGGCTATGCGTTCGCAGCGGATACTCCGTGGCAGCGCGAGATGGAGGATGCCTTCCCCTACACGGAAACCGAGGATCAGTACAACGCCATTGAGGCCGTGAAAGCGGACATGGAAAAGCCAGTGCCGATGGATCGCGTGATTGTCGGCGATGTGGGCTATGGAAAAACGGAAGTTGCAGTGCGTGCAGCATTCAAAGCCGTGCAATCCGGCAAACAGGTGGCGGTTCTCGTGCCGACGACTTTGCTTGCGCAACAGCACTTCAATACTTTTAGCGAACGCATGCAGGACTTCCCCACGACCATTAGGGAACTGTCGCGCTTTACCACTCCGGCGGAATCCAAGAAGGTCATTGCCGGCATGGCCGATGGCACGGTGGATATTGTGATCGGTACCCATCGCCTGCTGCAGACGGGGGTCCACTGGAAGAACCTTGGGCTGATCATCGTGGATGAGGAGCAGCGCTTCGGTGTGGAGCACAAGGAGCACATCAAGTCTCTGCGCACTCACGTGGACGTACTTACTATGTCCGCCACCCCGATTCCTCGCACCCTGGAGATGTCGATGGCGGGTATCCGCGAAATGTCGACAATCCTTACTCCACCGGAGGATCGCCATCCGGTGCTGACGTATGTCGGTGCACAGGAAGACAAGCATGTGGCAGCTGCCATCCGCCGCGAGCTTCTGCGCGATGGCCAGGTGTTCTACGTGCATAACAAGGTGCGCACTATCGAGCAGACCGCTGCCGATATTCGCCGCCTGGTGCCGGAAGCTCGCGTGGTGGTTGCGCACGGTCAGATGAGCGAGGAACAGCTTGAGACCACGGTCAAGGGCTTCTGGGACCGCGAATTCGACGTGCTGGTGTGTACCACCATCGTGGAAACGGGTCTGGACATTGCCAACGCAAACACCCTGATCGTCGAGAATGCGCATCACATGGGTCTTTCGCAGCTGCACCAGCTGCGTGGTCGTGTGGGTCGTTCCCACGAGCGCGGATACGCCTACTTCCTATACCCACGCGGTGAGGTACTCACTGAGACCTCTTACGACCGGCTAGCCACCATCGCCCAGAACAACGACCTCGGAGCGGGCATGGCGGTTGCCATGAAGGATCTGGAAATGCGCGGCGCCGGTAATGTGCTGGGCGCCGAGCAATCCGGTCACATCGCAGGGGTGGGCTTCGACCTTTACGTTCGCCTTGTGGGCGAAGCAGTGGAAGCGTTCCGTGCCATGGCCGATGGCAAGCCTGTTGACGGTCGTGAGGAGGAGAAGAAGGAGATCCGCATCGATCTGCCTATTGATGCGCATATCCCGGCCGAATACGTCGCTTCGGAGCGCCTTCGCCTGGAGGCCTACCGCAAGTTCGCGGAAGTGCAGGACGAGGAACAGATCGAGAAGGTCCTGGAGGAACTCAACGACCGCTATGGCGAGCCCCCACAACAGATTCAAATGCTTGCGGTGCTTTCCCGTCTGCGGTTGCTGTGCCGAGACCTGCAGGTCACGGAAGTTGTAGCGACCGGCTCGAAGATCAGCTTCAGCCCGATTGAGTTGCAGGATTCCACCCAGGTGCGCCTGAAGCGCCTGTTCCCGGCGGCAAACTATCGGGCGACGACCAAGATTGTGCTGATCCCGGCGCCGAAGCGCGGTCAGGGGATGCGTGCGGTTCCGTTGCGCGATACCGAGCTGGTGCAGTGGTGTGCCGATGCGCTGACGCAATTGGCTGGTATTCCGATCCGCAGTATGTCCGGAGCGGCGGGCACGACCACTAGCAAGGACTAAAGCACGTCTTGAGCGGTGACACGCTAGAATAACCGCCATGTCAGTCGTATTGCTCGATCCCCGTTTCCCCGCGATGATTCCCGTGGACGCCGTCGATCTGCTCCGCGGCGATGTGTGTTACACGGAGGAGGTACCTATCCGCGTCCGCTGGGTCATCGCGGATTTGGGTGGCCACACGGTCGACGACTCCGAGATTCTCGTCACGACGGATCTGGACAATGAGACTGTTATTAGCCGCATTGAGGCTGGCGAAGAGCTCGTCACCGCGCCGAGTCTGAAGGTGCATTTGGAGCCTGCACGTGAGTTGGAGGCTGGTTCTTCTACCGCTGTTTCTGATGACGCCACCGCGGGGGAAAACGAGCACGAGATTACCCACTCAGGCGATGGAGTAGTGGACGGTGAAATCGTCGGAACCGATGAGCACACCGCTGCCGTCGCTGGTTTGCGTCGCACGACCCGTACAGAGGTTCCGGCCTCTGTGATGGATGAGATTGAGGATGCGGTTGCACTGATGGCGCGGGCGCTGCGCCAGGGGGAGTGGGAGCAGTCGATGACCCACACTAGCTTGGTGAAATACCTGCGGGAGGAGACCGAGGAATTGGCCCGCACCATCGCGTTGATGGAGCAGTGGGAGGCCGCAACCAATCCACGGGCGGGCGCAAAGGACCACGCTAAGGACGGCGCAAATAACAACGCCCAGGACGGCACAGAAAAGAACGCAGAAAAGGGCGCACGTCCCGAGTGGCTTGAGCAGGATCTGTGTTCTGAGCTTTCCGATGTGTTGCTGCAGGTGCTCTTCCACGCTGAAATTGCTAACCGCCGAGGCTCCTTCGACATTGGGCATGTGGCGGGCGCTTTCTCTGCGAAATTGCGCTCTCGCGCGCCTTACCTTTTTGAAGAGGTAGAGCGTCAAGTGCCACGCCAGGAGCAGGACCGCCTGTGGGAGGCGGGCAAAAAGGAAGAGGAAGCTCAACGAGTTAGGGACTTCGGCGAGGACTACCTGCGTTACACGGAGGCGAAGAAGCAGCCCGCCCGTCCTGAATCACACCCGGAACCCCACCGGACACCCCACAATTCACCGCATGCAGCACCCCGCCCTGCCACGCGCCAGGAGCCGCATGCGCAGCAATTCCCCGCCGTGCACGGTGCCACCGGTACGAGTGCGCTATCGGCTGCGGAGGCCGTCATTGCCGAGGCTCGGAAACTGGGAATTCCGGATAAGGACATCCCGACTGATATTCGCTACCCGATGGTCGGCCTGGAGCTCGATAGTCCCGGCGAGGCAGAGCGTCGCTTGAATGACGCAGTTGCTGCCTTCCGCGAGAAGTTGCGCACCCAGCGGCCAGAAGCCTAGGAACGGGATTCCTAAGCAGTGGGGGGGGCAAAAGGCATTTAGTGGCGCGCCAGCATTGCCCGCACCAGCCCCTCACGCGGGGCGAACAAGTACGTCAGAGCGAAAATCGCCGATTGCACTAACACGATGGTGCCGCCGGCGGAGACATTCAAATTGAAGCTCAGCACAATGCCCGCGACACAGCTGACCCAGGCGACCAGCGGGGCAATCAGCAGCATACGGCGAAAACGGCGCGTCCACAGGTAAGCCGTCGCACCTGGGGTAATTAGCATCGCGACCACCAAAATCACGCCGACGGCTTGAGCGCTGGCGACCACCACACACGCGAGGCAAGCCAGCAGCGCCCAGCGAATGGCCTTCGTGTTGAAGCCCATGGTTCTGGAGTGCTCGGCGTCAAAAGCCCACAGGGTGAAGGTGCGCGCATTGGCGAGAAGCACGACACAGGCGATACCGCCGATAGTCAGAATCTGCCACAACGAGGACTGCGTGATGCCCAGCAGGTTGCCGAACAGGATTTCCTGAAGGTGCGTACCGCTCGGGGTGACAGAGAGCAGCACCAAGCCGAGCGCGAAGAAGGTGGTGAAGATAATGCCGATGGAGGTGTCCTCCCGCAGTGTGGTTCGCTCTTTTACCGAGCCCACCAGTCCTACCGCGATCAGTGCCGCCACCATAGCCCCAACGGCGAAGGGCACGCCGGCGATATAGGCCAGCACCACGCCGGGTAGGACGGCGTGTGAAACTGCATCTCCCAAAAGAGACCAGCCGACGAGGATCAGCCAGCAGCTGAGTAAGCCTGCGACGATAGCCATCACACTGGCGGCAAGCAGCGCACGATGGACGAAGCTATAGCTAAAAGGCACAAGGATGGGATCGAGGAAAGTGCCGGAGAGAGCGCTCATGAGTGTGCCTCCTTGTCCGCGATCAGCGGCGTATCGGTGCTAAAAGTGCGAGTGAGGTTTTCCGCCGTCAGCACATCATGCAGCGCACCCTCGGCCACGATGCGTCGGTTGAGCATCGCCACGTTGTCGCATAGTTCCGGGAGTCGGTCGAGGTCATGTGTGGAGATCAAAAGCGCGGTGCCGTCTCCGGCGAGCTCGTGCAATAGTGCGGTGATCTGCGACTGTGACTGTGTATCGACCCCTGCAAAAGGTTCGTCGAGCAGCATAATCTTTGCCTCTTGGGCAATGCCGCGCGCCACGAAGACGCGTTTGCGTTGCCCGCCTGAAAGCGCCCCGACGGGACGGTCCTGCAGCTCCGTTAGCCCGGTCTGTCGCAGTGCTTCATCAACGATGCGTTCGTTGTTCTTCTTTTCTTGACGCCAACTCTTCAGTCCCCATAGTGGCGAGCCCTGCGGCAGGAGCCCCACCTTCGACCGTGCCTGGCGCCTTCCGCTGGCGACGATTTCGCGGACACTGATGGGGAAATTCCAGTCCACGTGATCGTGCTGAGGAACATAGGCCACAGCCCCACGTGCGCCGCTGGCGCCAACTGTGATGCGTCCTGACGATGGCTGCACCAACCCCATGATGGCCTTGAAAAGCGTGGACTTGCCAGCGCCATTCATGCCAATGAGTGCCGTGATCTGCCCGAACTCGAGGCGGAGGTTCACGCCGGTTAGCGCATCGACAGAACCGTAGTTAACGTGCACATCATCGACGACAAGAGCCGGGCTTGTAGAGGGTATGTCTGAAGACTGCGGTGGTGTCATTTACTTCTTGGTGTCCTTACCGGTGAGCCCGCTGACGATGGTGCGGGCGTCATAAGAAAGAAGATCGAGATAGGTCGGTACAGGGCCGTCGGTTTCGGAGAGGGAGTCAACGTAGAGCGTACCGCCGTCGCGTGCGCCAGAGTCACGCATCACCTGCTCTTTCGGGCCGGCTTCAACGGTGGATTCGCAGAACACGGCGGGGACATGGTTGTCCTTGACGAACTTGGTGGCCTGGGTGATCTGCTGTGGGGTGATCTCGCCTTCAGTGTTGACTGGCCAGATGTAGCCCTCCTTCATGCCTGCGTCGTGGGTGAGGTAGCTAAAGGCGCCCTCGCAAGTCATGAGCGCGCGTTGGCTGCGAGGGAGTTTCTTTAGGCCGGTGTGCAATTCGGTCTGCACGTCGTCGAGCTTATCCTTGTATTTATCGCCGTTGTCCTCGTATGTTTGCGCGTTATCCGGGCGCAGATCGCTGAGGGCCTTGACGATGTTGTCGACATAGGTTTTGGCAATTGATGGGCTCATCCACGCGTGGGGGTTGGGCTGGTCAGTGCCCTTGATGTTGATAGGGGTGATGCCATCGCTTGCTGTAACGCGCTTGGCTTTGCTGTCGGCGGTCAGCTTATCCAGCCAATGTTCGAGGCCCAGGCCGTTGTTGATGATGAGTTCTGCGTTAGAGGCGGCGGCGATATCTGTGGGGGAGGGGTCGTAACCGTGGACTTCCGCGCCGGGCTGGGTTAGCGACCGCACTGTGAGGGTATCGCCGGCGATGTTGGCGGTGATGTCCTGCAAAATGGTGAAAGTAGTGAGAACCTCGGCCTTTTCGGCGCCGCCGGTGCCGTTGCTATTGCAGGCTGTCGTGCCAGCTATTGAAAGCGCACTGATACAGAGGGCTGCGACCATCCGCTTAGTGGTATTCATTTTCACTGTATAACTCTTTCTGTTAGTGAGGGGTGTAAAGTTCAACGCGTTGAACAATACAGTGTAGTCTAATCCATCCCCAGGAGTTCATAAAACCCCCTTACCCCCGTAAACTGAACTGTATGCATGTCACAGACCTTCCCGAGAGGTCCCAGGACTACCTGAAGAAGATCTTCGATCTACAGGAATGGTCCGGCAGCGGGGTTTCCCTCTCCGTTTTGGCCTCTCACATGGAACAACGCCCCTCCACGGCGTCGGAGGCCATTAAGCGCCTCGTCGCGCAGGGGCTCGTTGAGCACGCCCCCTATGGCGACATTGAACTCAGCGACGCCGGGCGCACCATCGCACTGGCCATGGTGCGCCGCCACCGATTGATCGAAACTTTCCTCTGCAACCATCTGGGATATGGGCTGGATGAAGTGCATGACGAAGCTGAGGTCCTGGAACATGCAGTGTCCGAGACCTTTGTTGAACGCATCGCCAACCTGCTCAATAACCCCACCCGAGACCCACACGGCGATCCTATTCCGGACGAGGGTGGCCGTATTCCCGCGAGTTCGGCCTTCCTGCTTTCTGACGCCCACACGGGTCAACACCTCGTAGTCGACCGAATCAGCGACAGGGACGCCGCGCTGGTGCGCTATCTCACCCAGCATGGAGTTCTCCCCGGAGTACACGTCACCGTGGGGGAGCGCGTCTTCGCTGACATGGCTGAGCTTCAAATAGCCGAGTCGGAAACACGGGTTCAATTGCCAGCTAGTAGCCTAAGCGCAGTGTTAGTAAGTGCGGCTCCGGCTAAAAAGAAACAAACGAAGTCGAGCGGACGCACCAAGAAATAGGAAGGACCTTCATGGCGTCGAACCGCTATCGCCGTCCCCAAAGGATCGAACCCAGGGATCTGACATGGGACGACGACGCAGCAACCTCAAGCCGCCCCAATCGAGGGTTGCTGGGAGGCTGCGGATTCTTCGTCGTGGTTATCGCACTATTGGCGATCATTGGACTCGTTGGCTACCTCGTCGCGGGATTCGTGACGAGCAACAATAACGCGGAATCCGACCGCCAACCGGTGCCCACGGATGTGCCGCCAAAGGCAGCGAGTCCGGCCCCGGATATAGACGGAGACGATTTCGACAGCGCTTATCAGCGGCTACTGGATTGGGCCAAGCCCAAATCCGAGGAACTAAACATTCCTCTGCCCGCGCTTATTGCCTACGGAAATGCAGAGGCAATCGCTCGCGCAGAGCACCCCACCTGCAATCTTTCCTGGAACACTCTGGCCGGACTCGGATACGTAGAAACCCGCCATGGAACGTACGACGGTGACCGCTTCGGGGCGTCAAAGCTCAACGATGATGGTATTGCCGAGCCGGACATCATTGGGCCGAAGCTCGATGGGCGTCAGTTCGCCAAGGTGGAAGATACCGATGGTGGACGACTAGATAGAGATCGCGAGTACGACCGCGCGCTGGGGCCGATGCAGTTCATCCCTGAATCCTGGAAGACCTATGGGGTGGATGCTGACAAGGATGGAAAGAAAAACCCCCAGAGTGTGTTTGACGCAGCTGCTGCCGCAAGCGCCTTGTTGTGCCGTGAACAGCGCGATCTTGGTACTAAGTCCGGCTGGACTAACGCAATCAAGGGCTACAACCTTTCCGACGAGTACGTGATGCAGGTGCGCGATGCAGCGGCAAACTACGCGCTCGGACAGTCGCCTATGTAAAACCATCCCCCTTTAGGGAGGGGGAGTTTTCCCTCGGTTCTTCCGGGCGACGGCGAAAATTTTATGGCGGTGTCACAATGGGAGTAGACCGTTGCACTAGGTGCCGATCAGATGAATGCCTAGGCCACGGTGGAGACCTTTGTTAGCTGTTAACCGAGAACAGATAATCAACAGTTTGGCACTCGATGCCACATGCCAAGGAGGCAGACACATGGCCCTGATCCTCAACATTGATGCCCGTGAAATCATGGATTCCCGCGGTAACCCGACCGTAGAGGTTGACGTAGTACTGGACGACGGTTCCTTCGGCCGTGCGGCCGTACCTTCCGGCGCCTCCACCGGTGTGCACGAGGCACACGAGCTGCGCGATGGTGGCGACCGCTACCAGGGCAAGGGTGTTTTGAATGCCGTCAAGAACGTTATCGACGAGATCGACGAAGAGCTGATGGGCGTTGAGGCTGACGACCAGCGCGTCGTTGACCAGCTGATGAAGGATCTGGACGGCACCGAGAACAAGTCCAAGCTGGGCGCCAATGCGATCCTGGGTGTATCCATGGCTGTGGCTCACGCAGCTGCAGAGACCGCCGATCTGCCACTGTTCCGCTACGTCGGTGGCCCGAACGCTCACGTTCTGCCGGTGCCGATGATGAACATCCTCAACGGCGGTGCACACGCAGACTCCGGCGTTGACGTCCAGGAGTTCATGATCGCCCCGATCGGTGCCGAGAGCTTCTCCGAAGCACTGCGTACCGGCGCAGAGGTTTACCACACTCTGAAGAAGGTTATTAAGGAAAAGGGGCTGTCCACCGGCCTGGGTGACGAGGGCGGCTTCGCCCCTTCCGTCGATTCCACTAAGGCTGCCCTGGACCTGATTGTCGAGGCAATCGAAAAGGCTGGCTTTAAGGTCGGCGAGGACGTGGCACTGGCTCTGGACGTCGCTTCCTCCGAGTTCTACAAGGACGGCAAGTACCACTTCGAGGGCGGCGAGCACACCGCCGAGGAGATGGCTAAGGTTTACGAGGAGCTCATCGAGTCCTACCCGATCGTCTCCATCGAGGATCCACTGCAGGAGGACGACTGGGAGGGCTACACTGCCCTGACCGCCAAGATCGGCGACAAGGTGCAGATCGTTGGCGATGACTTCTTCGTCACCAACCCGCAGCGCCTGGCCAAGGGCATCGAGGAGAAGGCCGCCAACGCCCTGTTGGTGAAGGTTAACCAGATCGGCACTCTGACCGAAACCTTCGAGGCCGTCGAGCTGGCTCACCGCAACGGCTACCGCACCATGATGTCCCACCGCTCCGGTGAGACCGAGGACACCACCATTGCCGACTTGGCTGTCGCTCTGAACTGCGGCCAGATCAAGACCGGTGCTCCGGCTCGTTCCGAGCGCGTTGCAAAGTACAACCGACTGCTGCGCATCGAGGAGATCCTGGGCGACGCTGCCGTATACGCAGGCCGCTCTGCCTTCCCGCGCTTCAAGAAGTAAACGCATAACAGATCAGTAGCCCACGGCCACCCGCATAGGTGGCCGTGGGCTACTCGCATTTCAGCTTCGCTTCGCTAGACTCTGTAGACCATGAGCGAATCGACCAAGGGCGAACCGGCAAAGGAGCCGGAGGATAAGCCGCGCGCAGACGTGGCGTCCGAAAACAACGGGCAGGAAAAAGACCGCCCCGCGTCCGCCCGCCTGCCTCGCGCACGGTCGATCGAGAGACGAGAAAAGCGACGGCAGCGCGCACAGACCGCGCCGAAGCGCATGGCCCGATCCTTTGTGGAGGTGCCGAAGAACATGAGCCCCGCGACGTGGCTCGTGTCGCTGCTTTTGCTGATCTTCCTGGCGGTTTCGATTACGAATCCGCTGCGTAACTATTTTGAACAACGCGCTGAGCTGGCGCAGCTCAATACGAAGATTGCGGGGCAGGAGAAGGAAAAAGCCGAATTGACCAGCGAGCTCAATCGCTACCGCGATGAGGATTACATCAAGGAGCAGGCTCGCACCCGCCTGGGACTGATTGAACCGGGAGAGTCGGCATTCCGCATCATTTCCCCGAAGATCCAGGCTGACAAGCTGGGCACTGAAGCGGAAGACGAGAAGAACGGTGACGAGGGGAACCGCGATTGGTACCAGCAGTTGTGGGACTCCATCTCTACTCCGGAGGAAGTCTTGGAGGAACAGAACAACCCGGAGAATGAGGATCACAAGCTGCCGACAGTGCCGGAGGAAAAGGCGGACGCGCCGGCGCCCGAGCAAGCCTCTGAAGGCGCCCCGGCTCCGGCGCAGGAACAAGCACCCGCGCCAGCTAACTAGTCCTCGCAGGTTTCCTTTAAACAAAACGTCAAACAGAACGTCCACAAGTAAAACGCCCACCAAAAGAACCCAGAAAGTCTAAAGATGACCAATGCCCGCCAGCCCGGCCCACCGACCGACGAAGACCTTGAAGTAATGCGCCAGCAGCTTGGCCGTCCGCTACGTGGTGTGGTGGAGGTCAGCTACTACACGCCTGACGGTGTGCCCGCAGTGGTGAAAACGCAGCCCAAGTTGCCCGATGGTACGCCTTTCCCCACTCTCTACTACCTGACTGACCCGCGCCTGACCGCGGAAGCCTCGCGCCTAGAGGTGGCGGGCGTCATGAAGTCAATGCAAGCCCGATTGAGCGAGGACGAGGATCTAGCCGCGGATTACCGGGCAGCACACGAGCACTACCTGGCTGAACGCAACAAAATGGAAGACCTGGGCACCGATTTTTCTGGCGGGGGAATGCCAGATCGCGTGAAGTGCCTGCACGTCCTTATCGCCTATGCATTGGCAGAAGGTCCGGGGCGGGTGCGCCTCGGAACCGAAGCTGTGGCGCTGGCAATCGAAAACAACCCAAAGCTTGAAGGTACGGCGCTGCCTAAGGACTGGCCGACCTCCGCCGCTCTGGGTACGTCAATGCAGGCCGCGAGCGTTGAGGAATAGCCCTAAAAGGGGGATTTAGCGCACTGGGGTAGCCTGGGGAACTATGAGTGTTCCCCACAATGAGGTTTCCAATCCCCGCTTTGCCGCCATTGACTGTGGCACAAACTCCATCCGTTTGCTCATCAGCGAGCGGACTCCAGATGGTCAGATTAACGAGCTGAACAGGGATAACATCATCGTTCGCTTGGGGCAGGGGGTAGATGCCACCGGGCGTTTTGCAGACGAGGCGCTGCAGCGCGTGGATGATGCACTGCAAATCTATGCCGACCGGATGGTCGACTACGGGGTGGTCGACGTGATGATGGGCGCGACCTCCGCTACCCGGGATGCGGCGAACCGTGAAGAATTCTTCGACATCACCCGCCGCCATCTGGGGCGCGTGCGCGAAGGCGCGGTGGCACAGGTTATCTCTGGCGAACAAGAGGCTGAGCTCAGTTTCCGGGGAGCCGTCACCGACCTGCCGGGTGCTGCAGAGCGCACCGTGTGCGTAATTGATCTAGGTGGCGGATCTACGGAGTTCGTTGTTCATGGCCCAGGCCGCGAGCCGCAGGCTTTCTCAGCGAACATGGGCTGTGTGCGGTTGACGGAACGCTTCCTGCACGATCAACCGCCAACGCAGCAGCAGATCGACGATGCCCGTTCCTTCGTCGAGGAGTTGATGGAGCAGGTTCGCTCGCATGTGGATCTGCGCGCAGTCGATCAGGTTGTCGGGGTGGCGGGTACGATGACGACCCTCACCGCTCTTACTCTGGGGCTTTCGGAGTATGAGCCCGAGCGCATTCACATGGCCACCTTGCCGCTAGAGGACTTTCGCGCAACAGCACGTACGTTGCTGGGATTGACGCCCCAGCAGCGTTGCGAGTACGGGCCTATGCACCCGGGGCGTGCGGACGTCATCGGTGGTGGTTCAATTGTGGTGGATGCCTTCACAAGCCAGTTCCTAGATTGGGGGCTTAGTGAGATCACGATCAGCGAGAAGGATATATTAGACGGGATGCTGGCTGAGGTCATGGCACGCCCCCTATAGCCCAATTGGCAGAGGCAGCGGACTTAAAATCCGTTCAGTGTCGGTTCGAGTCCGACTGGGGGGACTTTTTGTTGCGCTTTTCCTGCCCATTTTCAAAAACCGAGGAAGCTGGTAGGCAGTCTGCTGTAGCGTTACTCCCTGAAAGTATTTCGTCGGCAAAACCATATGTCGACGCTTCTCTACCTACGAGGGAGCCTTGGCCATGATTCTGGATAACTACCGCGCTACTTGGGAAACTGAAGAAACTGACGCCCTACGCCTCCATGCCCGCGAGTTCATCGCTCGCGAGGTGACCCCCAACGAGCTGAAGTGGGAAGAAAACCATCAGGTAGAGCGTGAGTTCTGGAACAAGGCAGGCGACGCTGGACTGCTGTGTGCGTCCATTCCTGAAGAATATGGTGGCGGAGACGGCACCTTCGCACACGAAGCCGTTATCCAACAGGAGCTGGGCCTTGCCGGGGATTCCGCCTGGCACAACGGTGTGCACTCCGTGATTGTGGCTCATTACATCTACCAGCTTGGTACTGAGGAGCAGCGTAAGCGGTGGCTACCGGGGATGGCTAGTGGTGAACTCGTCGGCGCTATTGCCATGACAGAGCCGGGCACGGGCTCGGATCTGCAGAGCATTAAGACCAAGGCGGAGCTCGATGGTGATGAATGGGTCATTAATGGTTCCAAGACCTTTATCACTAATGGCACTCACTGCGATGTTGTGGTGATTGTTGCCCGAACCAACGACCAGCCAGGTGGCAAGGGGTTGTCTCTTATAGTCGCAGAGACAAAGGATCTTGAAGGCTTCGAGCGGGGACGGGTGTTGGACAAGATCGGCCAGCGAGGCCAGGACACCCGAGAACTTTTCTTTACCGATATGCGCGTCCCGAAGGACAATCTGCTCGGCGGCATCGAGGGCAAAGGCTTCATCCAACTGATGCAGCAGCTGCCTCAGGAGCGCTTGATTCTCGCAATTGCAGGGGCGTCGGCATGTGAAGGGGCAGTGCGCCAAACCATCAAATACGTCAATGAGCGCGAAGCGTTTGGCCGACCAATTCTCGGATTCCAAAATACTCAGTTCGTGCTGGCCGAGTGCGCGAGTGAGACGCTGGCGGCGAAGACCCTGACTGATCACTGTACGGCTCTGCACATCGAGGGCAAGCTGACGACAGCTCAGGCCTCTGCAGCCAAATACCTGGCCTCGGATCTGCAGAGTTCTGTAGCGGACCGTTGCCTGCAGCTTTTCGGTGGCTATGGATTTATGCGGGAATACCCAATCTCGCGGATGTACACGGACGCCCGCGTGCAGCGGATCTACGGCGGCACCAACGAAATCATGAAGCTGCTGATTGCCCGCGAGTTTAAGCAGGATTAGTCCTGGAGGGGAATGGTCTTTTGGAAGCTTAGAATTACTCCTAAAGATCAAGGCACCACTCCAGGAGGTAGCGAATGGCGCTCGGGTCAAAAGAGACCTAAAGGAATCCCGCGCCGCAGCGTTGGAAGCCTATGAGTTGATGCGGGCGCAGAGGGGTAGGTCAGGATAAGTCCGGGTGGCGAGGCGTGGACGTCCCTATCATGGGCAGCATGCGCACTCTTTATTCCGTCGAGGACATCCGTTCCGCCGAGACTGCTCTATTCGCTCGCCAGCAGCGAGCAGACGAGCTGATGCAGTCCGCCGCGCACGCCGTAGCCACCGTGACTCAGAACATGCTGGCGACGCAGGAGGATCCCGTGCTTTTGCTGGTTGGTCCCGGAGGCAACGGAGGCGACGCACTATACGCCGGTGCGGTGCTTGCCATGCAGGGGAAAAGGGTGGAGGCATACGCCATAGCGGGAACAGATAATGTTCACGAACGCGCCTCCCAGACCTTCACAGCAGCAGGCGGAAGCTTCGTGGCGCTGGGCGAGGACAAGGCTACGACGACGAATGAACCGTCGGCAGAATCCTGCCGCTACGGTGTAATCGTCGACGGAATGTTTGGCCTTGGTGGGCGGGGCGAAATCCCTGATGAGGTCGACGAGGTTCTCCGTGCAGCCAAGGTATTGGCCATCGACATTCCAAGTGGCGTGGTCGCTGACACGGGTAAAGCACCCGGCAAGCACGTCCGCGCCGACGTGACCATCACTTTTGGTGGGCTACGCCGAGCCCATGGTCTCAGCGCTGCATGCGGAACGGTGCTCTGCGAGGATATTGGTCTGGACGATGGCTCCCTGCTCTCTGCTGAGCTGGCCAAGTTGGAAGGCACTACTGCTTTGTGGCACACACCGGTCGAACTACTTGCTCACCACAATCAGCCTCTCCAGCAAATGGCCTGCACCCCGCAGCCATTGCCCGGCACTCTACCTGGCGAACCAGGTGCCACAGATGACAAGTACTCAGGCGGAGTCGTCGGAATCTGCGCAGGTAGTAAAGACTATTTGGGCGCGGGTGTGTTGGCCACCCTCGCGGCGGTTAACACCACCAGTTCGATGGTGCGCTACATCGGCGAGCACCCCGAATACGTCCTGGCCACCACCCCAGAAGTGATCGTGCACCCTACTGTCCGCGACGCTGGACAGGTGCAAGCACGCATGGTCGGTTCGGGTCGAGGCACGGACCGCGACGCTCGCCAGGAGCTCCTCGCGGTCCTCGATATGGTGCAGCTTTTGGTTCTTGACGCCGACGCGATCACCGTCTTGGCGAAGAACCCGGATGTGCTGGACGTTCTTCGTGCCCGCAACGCCCCTGTCTTGCTCACCCCGCATGACGGTGAATTCGACCGGTTAGCAAAGGCAGCTGGTTTGCCTTTGGAATCGCCAGACCGGATCACCTCTACTGAACGTCTGGCCCGAGAACTGAACTGCACAGTGTTACTGAAGGGACGCTTCACCATCATCGCCAACCCACAGCGAGCCTTGGTTGTGGATACTGCGTCGTCATGGGCGGCCACCCCTGGATCCGGCGATGTGCTGGCCGGAATCCTCGGTGCGCTGATTGCACGCGATGCCGGCAGACGCGCCCGCGACGGTGGATATGCCGAGGCAGGGCAAGCCGAGTTTGAGACGCACGAGGCGGATTATGTGGTCGATACAGCTGCGGTCGGTGTCGCGGTGCACGCTGCGGCGTCATATATATCTGCCCTTACACCCTATGGTCTGGCGCCGACCTCCGCGCTGAAGATCGCGCAGCACATCCCTCACGCGACAGCATGGTTGAGGTCGGTTGTCGGCGGGCAAGGGTAGGACTAGTACAGACAGTAAATGCATGGAGAAAACAAATGCATAGGAAATCGCCTGTGGACAAAGGAAGGACGAAGCGAAACATGGATCGCAAGATTGCACTTATTACCGGCGGAACCCGAGGCATTGGTCTCGCGATTGCACACCAGCTGCAGGACGATCACCACCTGATTATCGGCGGTAGCTCAGACAAGGCACATGAGGTCGCACAGCAATTTCCTAGCGCGCAGGGATTTGTGGCGGATCTTGGCGATACTGATGCCATCGGCGCCGCGGTGGCCGACCTGGGGCTAGATAGCCTTGACGTATTGGTGCATTCCGCCGGTGTAGTGGCCCATGACCCAGTAACAGAAACCACGCCTCAGCAGTGGAAACATGCTTTCGACATTAATCTTTTCGCTGTTGCGGAACTCACCCGGTGCCTGCTTGGCGCGCTGCACACTGCTCACGGCATTGTGGTGACGATCAACTCTGGCGCGGGCTATCGATCCAGCGCCGGGTTTGGCCCATATGCCACGACGAAATTCGCGCTGCGCGCCTACACCGATGCTCTGCGAGAGGAACAGCGAGGCAAAATCCGTGTGAGCTCTATTCACCCCGGCAAGGTCGATTCCGACATGCAGCGTGAGATTCAAGCCCACCGCGGTGTCGCCGAGGGAGACTACGACGAAACGCAGTTCATGCGCCCCGAATCCGTGGCCAAAGCCGTGCGCCTGGCCGTTGATGCGACTGAAGATGCGATGGTTGAGTCGCTGACGATTCGCCCTGCTAACGGGCGCTAACCACGCATGGATACTCACGTTCTAGACTGCGCCATCGTCGGCGGTGGACAAGCGGCTCTGGCTACTGCGTTTTATCTTCGCCGGGAGGAGCGCCGCGGCCGCCGAACTGTAGATTTCGCAGTGTTCGACGAGCAACCCCAGCCAGGCGGTGCCTGGCAGCACATGTGGCCGGCGATGAGGCTTTTTTCCGCCACAACTTTCTCGAACCTGCCTGGCATGCCAATGCCGGGATATGAAGGTTTCCCGCCACCCGACCATGTGGTTTCCTACCTGCGCGAATACGAGCAGCGCTACAACTTGCCCGTGATCCGCCCAGCCCACATCGATCGCGTGAACTTCGATGAGCCAACCGGCCTATTTCACCTGCACGGCCACTACGGCGGGACAGCGCGGACATGGCGTGCACGGACAGTGGTGGCGGCAACGGGCACGTGGTCGGCTCCGTTCGTGCCCTACTATCCGGGCACTTTCAAGGGCACACAGTGGCACACGGCCACTTATCCTGGTCCGGAGCGCTTCGCCGGCACTTCCGTAGCCGTCGTTGGTGCGGCTAATTCCGGTGCGCAGATTGCGGCCGATCTACTTGAGTTCGACGGCGAACAAGGAGGCCGGGGTAACGTCACCTGGTACGTCCGCCATGCACCCCGCTGGATGCCCGATGATATCGACGGTGCCGAGCTCTTTCGTCGCAACCGCGAGCGCTATCATGCCATTTCCGCTGGCCACACCGACCCTGGTGCGGATTCATCCTTGGGGGATATCGTTATGCTCCCCGCCGTCCGCCGTACCCGCGACGCAGGCCTACTACGCGCCACACCGATGTTCGACAACCTCGACGACGTTTCCGCCGATCACCTTATCTGGTGTACCGGCTTCCGCCCGGCCCTCGGCCCTTTCCGCGGGTTGCTTTCCTTTGCTGGTGACGCCCCCTCGCCCCAACCTCCCGGACTATTCCTCGTGGGCTATGGCGATTGGGTGGGACCAGGTTCTGCCACCATCACGGGCGTGGGCGTATACGCAAAACGGGTAGCCGCCGAGGTTGTGGCGACCACCCGTGGGCAATAGGGGCTAGCTACGGCAGTAGACGGAAGGTCTTGCCCGTCTTCAGCAGGTTCAGCATGACCGTGGAGAAGGTCTTGCGGCTCATGGATTCTGGGCCACGGAAGTACATGAAACGCTGTGAGGTGACGTTCTGCGTTGCCGTGTACTTCTGCAGCCCTTCCGCACCGTGGCGGTGGGACATACCAGATTCCTTCATGCCACCCATTGGGTTATCAATGGCCGCCCAGCTGGAGGTGTAGCCATCATTGAGTGCAACAGAGCCGGACTCAATCTTCGGGCCGATCTGCCAGGCGGTCTCATCAGCCGCGAAAACAGAAGCATTCAGGCCATAATCCGTGTCATTGGCTTGTTCAATTGCGTCGTACAGGTCTTCCACCGGCTCGATGTACACCACAGGGCCGAACACTTCTTCGGTGCGCAGCAGCGCATCCTCCGGCACGTCCGTCAGGACGGTCGGCTCGTAGAAGTATGGCCCCAAGTCCGGACGCTTGCGGCCACCGCACACAATGTTGGCGCCCCTTGCGCGGGCATCCTCAACATACTTCTCGACGGTCGACAGCTGGTCAGCGGAAGCCAGGGATCCCATCTGGGTCTCCCATTCAAACCCGGATCCAATGCTCATCGCCTGCACGCGCGAAGTAAAGGCGCCGACGAAATCTTCATAAGACGCCCGTTCCACATAAATGCGTTCGATGGAAACGCAGAGCTGTCCGGAGTTGGAGAAACAAGCATCCACCGCGCCGCGCGCTGCGTAGCTGATGTCCGCGTCGTTGGCGATAATCAGCGGGTTCTTGCCACCCAGCTCGGCAGAGTAGCCGACCAGACGTCGACCCACCTGCTCGCCCAGGATCTTGCCCGTCGCGGTGGAGCCGGTGAACATCAAAAAGTCGCACTGGTCTGCGATAGCACTACCAACCACGCGGCCTGAGCCAGTAACCAACTGCACCAGGTCGCGCGGCAGCCCGGCGTCGAAAAGCAGCTTAAAGATCAAAAGCGCGGTGAACGGCGTAGCTGAGTCGGGCTTGGCAACTACGGCGTTGCCGGCGATAAGTGCGGGAATCGCGTCGCCGATGCCCAGGGAGAGCGGGTAATTCCACGGGCTAATTTGGCCGACGACGCCGAGGGGGTGACGGTATTCAATCGACTTCGCCATGATCGACATCGCGGAAGCACGCTTGCGGGGCTTCATAAACTTCTCGACGTTGTTGGCGTAGTAGCGGGCGTTGTTGGCAACGTCCATGACCTCGTCGAACGAGCTAGCGCGGTTTTTGCCAGTTTCCAGCTGCACCATGTCACATAGGAGGTCTGAGTTCTTCAGCACAAGATCATGGAAGCGGCGGAAGATGCGCTTACGCTCTGCAAAGGGGACATGAGCCCAAGACTGCTGGGCACGGCGGGCGAAACGGAAAGCTTCGGTGACATCCTCGGCAGAGCCGCTGGCGACCCAGCCGATGGTCTCGCCCAGGAAAGGGGCTTCGATGTCGAGACGCTTGCCGTCGTAATCATTATCGAGGTTATGCAGGCGGGCATTGGTGGTGAGGTTACGCAGCTCTACTTCTAGATCAGCAGGAAGAGCGGCTACGGAAAGACGCTTGTAATTGGTTCGTTTCATGTTTGGGAGACTACCTAAAAGGCTGGGGAAGTGTGTTCGTTCTAAAAGTTTTTTAAGCAAACAAAGGTTGTAAATTGATGTGTGTTGGGAACATTTGAGGAGGCTTAGACGTTGGTAGGATGTACGCGAAAGGGTGGAAGTGCACTGGTCGGTTGATTGGTGGCTTCCAACTTCCACAATGACCAGCAGAAAATGGAGAGTAAGGAATGAAAAGCTCGAACCCGTTCATGGGGTCGCTGGCCAAGAACCAAGGCCGGCACCCCTTTGCTCAGCAAGGAAACCAGGGCGGTTACGGCCCGCAGCAGGGGATGAACCCCTACGCAACCTCCGCCCACGGTGGCGTACAGACCGCAGCTATGGGCTATGGCATGCAGGATGCTGCCAACTACGGTCAGGCCGGGACTGCCGACCGTCCGATGACTGTCGACGATGTTGTCACCAAAACCGGCATCACCCTGGCAGTGATCGTCGCACTTGCAGTGGTGAACTTCATCATTGGACTCAGCAGCCCGGACCTGGCAATGATGCTCACTTTCGTTGGCATGATCGGTGGCCTGATTGCTGTTCTGATTTCGGCTTTCGGCAAGAAGTACGATTCTGCTCCCGTTACTCTGACCTACGCGGCTTTTGAGGGCTTGTTCGTCGGTGGCTTTACCTTCTTGCTTTCCGGTGCTGCGGTCGGTGATTCCGACGCCGGCATGTTGATCGCCCAGGCGGTATTGGGCACCATTGGCGTCTTCATTGGCATGCTGTTTGTTTACAAGACGGGCGCCATTCGGGTAACGCCGAAGTTCACCCGTTTCATGGTGGGGGCAATGATCGGCGTGCTGGTATTGGCGCTGGGCAACCTGGTGTTTGCGCTGGTCACGGGATCTGCAGGTATTCTGCGCGACGGTGGCCCGATCGCCATTGTCTTCTCCCTGGTCTGCATTGGTATTGCAGCGATGAGCTTCCTGCTGGACTTTGACCAGGCTGATCGCATGGTACGTGCTGGTGTTCCATCCAAGATGGCTTGGGGCGTGGCAATGGGGCTGGCTGTGACCCTGGTCTGGCTTTACACCGAGATCCTGCGCCTGCTCTCTTACTTCAGGGACTAGCAGGAAAGGTTAGAGCTAGTGCCTTGAGGGTCAGGCGCCTTGCATAATGGGGCGCCGAGCGCTGGGAGCCTCCGGATTTTCCCGGGGGCTCCCTTTTGCTGTCCTGTGCCGACTGCTGCTTCCGCTGGAATTGCTCATTAGTCGGTGGCTGTGGCACTTGCAGAGGTGTGGTCGGCGGGGAATGTCGCTAGATCGGGAAAGTAGAAGCGTTTTCGTCCGGTGCGAATTTTGAGCAACTCTCTGACCTGCTGTTTTGATGAAAAGGGAATTGATGTCAATCACAGATTCCCGATCTGGCGATATTCCGCAGCAAAACCGGCTTGGGAGGACGGGGTAGACCCTTTCCAGAGGCTAGGAGACCCCAGATCGTCCCCTGGAACAAGAAAAAGGGCGCCCGTAGGCGCCCTTTTCATTCCTGGTTTACAAAAACATCGCCAGCCGCAGCAAATGTTATTGCCGCACCACAGCCGGCAACCATCGCCAGGCGGAAATTACTGCTCCTCGCGAGGAACGTCCAGGTCGGGGTCGTAAGGCTCAGCAGAAACGATCGTCACAGAGACGGTCTCCCCGGCGGGGGTCTGGTACTCGCGGGTCTCGCCGACCTTAGCGCCGACAATGGCCGCGCCCAGCGGTGCATCGGTGGAGTAAGTCTCCAAATCAGGGTTGGAGGACTCCAGTCCACGGGTGCCGATCAGGAAGGTCTCCTTATCGTCCTCGTCACCGTCGTAGTAGACGTGGATCACGGAACCAACCAGTGCCACGCCGGACTCCTGCGGAGCCTCACCGATAGTGGCGCTATCCAGCAGCTCCTCCAGGTAGGTGATGCGTGCTTCCTCCTGCCCCTGCTGCTCGCGAGCCGCGTGGTAGCCACCGTTCTCCTTCAAGTCGCCTTCTTCACGGCGCTCGTTAATCTCAGCGGCCAGCACCGGACGGTTCTCCTTCAGAGCCGTCAGCTCCGCGTTCAGTCGGTCGTAAGATTCCTGAGTCAGCCAGCGAGTCTGGTTCTCGGCCATTGGGTTCTCCCGTCTTCGTTGAAGGTTCACGCGGTCTCCCACGTGGGCGTCAATAGATTAATCAATAGGCGTGGAAAGTCTAGCATTTAGCGTAGGAGCCGGAGACAGACTGCCAAGGCAGGCGCTAGTTTTGCGGATTGAGGTGAGGGGCAAGCGTGCTGGAGCAACCATAGGCAGTGGCCGCGTAGCCTCGTTCGCGGGTCGGAATGTCAACCTTGAATCGCTGCACGCTCTCGCCACCGGCGGGGATGACGAACTCACGGCGCCCGACTTCGTTTTTGTCATAATCCAGAGCTGTGACGATGCAATAGGCAGCCTTCTGGGGATCCTTGCGAGTCACGTCGATGCTCATTGTCATGCGCTCATCCGAAACGATCTCGCCACCGGATTCCTGGGCCGTTACGTCCGCATCCGACGTGCGCAAGTATTGATTCACCGCGTAGGTCAGCGCCGCGGCCAGCATGACCGCCAGGATCACCACAACGATTTTCCCGGAGAATTTCTGGTTGCGTGTTTCGCCGTAACGCTCTTCTTGGATGCTGTTCTTCGCCGCGTTCATGATGTCTCTAGTCTAGCCCACCCCTTTCTTTATGACGCCTTCATCCCCAGCCCACTCCAGGCGGCGATTTTATTGGGTAGGGGAGGGATGAATAGTAGATTGTGAAATCGTGAGTAATACGACATCTTCCGCCGCCGATTCGCGATACCGTCTGCTGGCTATCCATGCGCACCCGGACGATGAGTCCAGCAAGGGTGCGGCGACCATGGCACGTTATGTCGACGAAGGTCACCGGGTGAAGGTGCTAACCTGTACCGGCGGCGAGCGTGGGGACATTTTGAACCCGGAGATGCAGTCCGTGGCGGAGCAGGGCATCGGCGAGATGATCGAGGTGCGCCGTGAGGAGATGGCCAAAGCCGCAAACATCCTGGGAGTAGAACACGAATGGCTGGGCTATGAGGATTCCGGCCTGCCGGAGGGGGATCCGAAGCCACCTCTGCCGGAGGGGTGCTTTGCGCTGCAGGATACGGAGGAAGTCACGAAGGATGTCGTGCGAGTGATCCGCGAGTTCCGCCCGCACGTGATCATCACGTATGACGAGCACGGGGGATACCCGCACCCGGATCACATCAAGGTACACGCGGTATCCATGCGCGCTTGGGAGGCTGCCGGTGATCCAGATTTCCACCCGGAGCTGGGGGAACCTTGGGAGCCTAAAAAGCTCTACTACACCCACGGCTTTATTCGCGAACGCTTCGAGGATCTAGCAACCGCACTGTATGAACAGGGCGTGCAGCTGCCCGAGAATGTCGTCCAGCACTTGGAGTTGTGGAAGCAACTGCCGGATATTCTGGCCCGGGTGACGACTCGTGTAAATGTTGCCAATTGGTTTGAGCGTCGCGACGATGCTCTGCGAGCTCACCGTACCCAGATCGATCCGAAGGGAGCGTTCTTCTTGGCAGATACAGAGTTGCAGCAGAAAATCTGGCCCACCGAAGAGTTCGAGCTGGCGCAGTCGCGCGTGCACAGCGAGATCCCGGAGACGGATCTGTTTGCAGGCTTGGACTAGTATCAGCGCCACCCGCTGAACTAGTTCTAGCTGCTCAGGTTTTCCCACACGCAGCCGACAAACTACAGTTGATGGCCAAAGAGGACTTAAGGAGTTTCCAGCGATGAACACCGCCAGCACTGCCACGTGGATCTTGGCGCAGGCAGAGCGCACTGGCCCAAAGGGTGCAGAGTTTGGCAAGGCTGCACCCATCGGCCTGTTCGTAATCCTCATTCTGCTTCTGGTCGTGTTGCTCATTGGCTTCGCTATGAACAAGCGCATCCGTCGCCTCGAGCGCCGTCAGGCCTTTGCTGAGGCACGTGGTATTAGCCTCTTCGACACGGAGAAGCTGGAAGCAGCGATGAAGGCTGAGGGCTTTGACGAGACTGCTAGCAAGCGATCCATGTTCGCCCGCACCGAGGTGCCACAGACCGACGATCGTTTCTTGCCCTCCTCCGGCACACTCACGGGGCCGGCTGCTATTGACGCTGAACGGGCGCGAGCTAAGGGCGTCGAAAACGCTGAGAAAGCCGAGAAGGCAGACCGCGAAGAACCGCCGAAGCAGTAAGATCAAGATTGTGAATCGTATCCCCCAACTGCTCTACCCGGCATATGAGGCGAGCTTAGCGCGTTCGCTGCGTGAAAAGCCTATGCCGAAGCACGTTGCCATCATGGCCGATGGCAATCGGCGCTGGGCGCGTGAGAATGGGTTCACGGATGTTTCGCATGGTCACCGCGTGGGGGCGAAGAAGATCGCGGAGATGTGCGGCTGGTGCGATGAGCTGGGAATTGAGACCGTAACCGTCTACTTGCTCAGCACCGAGAATTTGAAGCGCTCTGCGGAGGAGCTCTCGCTGTTGTGCAGCATCATCGGCGATGTTGCGGAAGAACTGGCGGATTCCGACGCCGGATTCCAGCTAAGGACCGTTGGCCACCTAGAACTTTTGCCGGAGCAGCTGCGTATTCGTTTAGAGGAAAACCAGGCCAAGACGAAGGATCACACAGGTGTGCGTGTGAACGTGGCGGTGGGTTATGGAGGCCGCCAGGAGATCGTGGACGCTGTGCAGACCCTGGTGGCTGAACTGGCTGAGCAGGGAACCGCGCCGGAGGATATGGCAGAGGCCATTACGGCGGAGGCGTTGGGCAACCACATGTATACCTCTGGTCAGCCGGATCCGGATCTGGTGATTCGGACGTCAGGGGAGCAGCGATTGTCGGGGTTCCTCTTGTGGCAGTCGGCTTACTCCGAGATTTGGTTTACGGATACGTATTGGCCGGCCTTTAGGCGCGTAGATTTCCTACGTGCGTTGCGTGATTACTCGCAGCGGCATCGTCGCTTTGGGCTGTAGAGGATTTCTGGAGCCTAGATTTTCCGCATGCGCACCTTTTGCACTAGGTGATCGGGTCCCTTGCGAAGAACCAAGGAGGCGCGCACACGGGTGGGCAGAATGTTCTCCATCAGGTTGGGAAGGTTCACGGTCTGCCAGATCTCGCGGGCGACAAGGGTGGCTTCTTCATCGCTGAGGTCGGCGAAGTGGTGGAAGTGAGCCTCCGGATCCTTAAATGCGGTGTTCTTGAGGCGTAGGAAGCGGTCGATATACCAGTCTTCGATGTCCTCACGCCGGGCGTCGACGTAGACGGAGAAGTCAAAGAGGTCGGACACCATAAGGGTGGGGCCAGTCTGCAAGACATTCAATCCCTCGACGATAAGAATATCCGGGCGATCGACCGTGATCGTTTCGTCGGGGATTCTGTCGTAGGCCTCGTGTGAGTACACGGGCGCTTCAACCTTCTGGGTGCCGGATTTCACCTTGGTGACAAAGCTCAGCAATTCGGCCTGGTCATAGGATTCCGGGAAGCCCTTTCGGTGCATGAGTCTGCGACGTTCCAGCTCGGCGGTGGGCAGCAGGAAGCCGTCGGTGGTAACGAGATCCACCCGCGGGTTTGTTTCCCAGCGTTGCAATAGAACCTGCAGCACGCGGGCAGTGGTGGATTTGCCGACGGCTACGGAACCACACACACCAATGATGTAGGGGATTGGTGGCAAAGGCTCGCCCAGGAAGGTTTCGGTGGCGGCGTTCAGCCGACGGTGTGCCTCAACGCGCAGGAAAATGAGGCGCGAAAGTGGCAGATAGACCTCGGAGACCTCTTCCAGGTCAATTTCGTCACCGATGCCGCGGAGTTGTTCCAGTTCATCTTCGGTGAGGACCTGGGGCATCGATTTTCTAAGCGTGCGCCACTGAGTACGGTCCAGCTCAATGTAAGGGCTGGGGGAATTCATAGCCCCATTGTGCCCCGAAAAAGGGGCAAGGTGAAATTGAAAGGGGGAAAGGAAGTATTGGAGAGTTCGAGCCGGTGAGCTGGGTTGCCTGGGGTGGTGCCCTAACCACTCGCTATGATGGTGGGGCAGATAAGCAAAAGTTCTATCTTTCGCCTTATTTCATTTCGTCCACATTTTCATCCACAAATGGAAGGCCCTCGTCGACGTGACTTCTCCGCAGAATTCGTCCACACAGAACTCCTTACAGCACAACACTCCTCTGGCGGAGCTGGATCCGCAGGTTGCGGAGGCTATCGCGGGTGAGCTGCGACGTCAGCGCACCACGCTGGAGATGATCGCCTCGGAGAACTTTGTTCCGCGTGCCGTATTGCAGGCACAGGGTTCGGTTCTGACTAACAAGTACGCCGAGGGCTACCCGGGGCGCCGCTACTACGGCGGTTGCGAGCACGTGGATATCATCGAGGATCTGGCTCGAGAGCGCGCTAAGCAGGTCTTTGGCGCGGAATTTGCCAATGTGCAGCCGCACGCCGGTGCACAGGCCAATGCCGCTGTGCTGATGTCGCTGGCTAATCCGGGTGACAAGATCATGGGTCTGTCCCTGGCACATGGCGGTCACCTGACGCACGGCATGCACCTGAACTTCTCGGGCAAGCTCTACGAGGTTGCCGCCTACGAGGTCGACCCGGAGACCTTCCGTCTGGATATGGACAAGATCCGCGAGCAGGCTCTCGCTGAGAAGCCACAGGTACTGATCGCCGGCTGGTCCGCATACCCACGCCACCAGGATTTCGCAGCGTTCAAGTCCATCGCGGAAGAGGTCGGTGCGAAGCTGTGGGTGGACATGGCGCACTTCGCTGGTCTGGTAGCGGCAGACCTGCACCCGTCGCCGGTTCCGCACGCCGACGTGGTTTCCACCACGGTGCACAAGACGCTGGGTGGCCCACGTTCCGGCATGATCTTGGCTAAGCAGGAGTACGCCAAGAAGCTGAACTCTTCTGTCTTCCCGGGGCAGCAGGGCGGACCGCTGATGCACGCTGTCGCCGCGAAGGCAGTGGCCATGAAGGTGGCCCAGACTGACGAGTTCCGCGACCGCCAGAAGCGCACTTTGGAAGGCGCAAAGATCCTGGCTGAGCGTCTGAACGCACAGGATACGAAGGACGCTGGCGTGCAGGTCCTCACGGGTGGCACTGACGTGCACCTGGTGCTGGTGGATCTGCGCAACTCTCAGCTGGATGGCCAGCAGGGTGAGGATCTGCTGCACGAGGTTGGCATCACCGTTAACCGCAACGCTGTGCCTTTCGATCCACGTCCGCCGATGGTCACCTCCGGCCTGCGCATCGGTACCTCCGCCCTGGCTTCCCGTGGGCTCGATACGGAGGCCTTCACCGAGGTTGCCGATGTCATCGGTACCGCGCTGGCCGGTAACGCGGACGTGTCCGCTCTCCGCGCCCGCGTGGACAAGATTGCAGAGGACTTCCCTCTGTACGACGGCCTGGAAGACTGGAAGCTGGTTTAGGTCAGCTGCACTAGTCGCTTGCCACTAGCTGGCGACTAAAAACTGAGGACCGGAGGACAAAGGAACGGGAATGGTCAACACCCACTCGAAAAAGGCAATCATCGTCGTCGACGTTCAAAATGACTTCGTCGATGGATCCCTTGGTACCGCCCGTGGCGTGGATGTCGCTCGCGGTATCAATGCCTGGTTGCGCAAGGCAGTAGGTGTAGATGGCGAAGCCGTTGCTTCCCGTCCTCCGATCGTCGGCACGCTCGACTGGCATATCAACCCCAAGGGCCATTTCGCGCCCGAGGGTGAGGAGCCAGACTACAAGAACACCTGGCCCGTTCACTGTGTGGCCGACACTCATGGCGCACACCCCTGTGCAGAGCTCAACCCTGAGCTAGTGGATGTATGGTTCCACAAGGGGGAATACACCGCTGCCTACTCGGGCTTCGAAGGCCACCTGGCTGGCGAAGATCAGACACTCCAGCAGTGGCTAAACTCTTTGGAGGTTGAACACGTCACGATTGTGGGCATCGCCACCGATTTCTGCGTGCGTGCCACGGCGCTGGATGCTTTGAATGCTGGGTTCCACGTGCGCGTCATCGAGCAACTGTGCTCGGCGGTGACTGAGCAGGGCGGCAAGTCCGCTATTCAGGAGCTGGAAGACGCAGGCGCGGAGATCATCCGCGGCTAGGCCATCTCCCACCCATTGCTTTCGTGCTAGTCGGCAATTGCGATGTCCGGTCGCCGTGATAGCTTGCGAGCCCCGAATACTGCCCAAATGACGTGCAGCAGAAGTAAAGCCAGCAGGGCGGCGCTGAGGGTGTCCATCCATCCCAGATCCCAAACCGGAAGCGTGGAATTTGTGGATTTTTCGGCCAGGGTATGGGTTCCAAGACAGCACGTACCCACGGGGAAAGTGCTGGCCCACCAGGTGGGGTTATAAGGCATGGGGGTACTGCCCAGGGCTGTTCCCCAGTGTTCGACAATGGCGTAGCCGGCGAGGGGAATACCAACGCTCAGTATTACTAAGCCGTAGACCGTGGCACGGAAGTGCCACTGGTTACCCGCAAGCAACTGTGCGGCCACGGTGGACTGGCCGACGAGTCCCAGCGGAATCCACGCGGTGGTGGCGAACTGGGCGGGGATGATCGGGAAGGTGCGCGCGTAGATGAAGGCAAATGTCGGTACTGCCGTCACCCAGGCCAGGGCAAAGCATGCGACCCCGATTCCGTGCACAGTTGAGCCCCACTCACCCACATGGGGTGCCAGCTGAGCCGAGGCGGTAGCGGCAACCATAGGCGCTACTAGGGGCAGCCCGCAGGTAAAGGCGGGAGCTGGGCGGCTAACAAAGAGATAGCGGAAGAACTTCACGCACGTGATCGCGCCAAGGACGGTCCCTACGGCCCAGCAGAAGGTGTGAACTGACCAGCTGCTGAAGATGAGGGAGTAGGCACTTCCCAAGGCGAGGATGCCCATGGAAGCCATTCCCCATGCCGGCATGGCGCTCGAGTGGAAACCCGGGTTGCGATGTCTAAGGAACCCCACGGTGAGAGCCAAAGCGAGGAGTGTCGCCACGCCAAGCATTAGCTCGGCAGGGAGGTGCCCCAGCGTTGAGCTCAGGTGAATGTCAATGAGTGACGCCGTGATGCCCAGCCCCATCACCGCTCCGGCCCAACCGGGGCCTAGGGGCGGTAGGTCGGGCTTGCTGTGCTTCGTACTCATATTCTCGAGGCTAGGCAGTGCTCGGCAGTAGCGGGAGAGTGTATGTGCTGGACAGGGTTACAATGAATGCATGTACCCCCAAAGGAATCTTGATAACGAAGGGGATTCTTTCCCTGCTCAACGTGGCTTTGTTCCTGACGCCCTCACAGTAGATTCCGTCCTCGCTGTCGCTCGGTATGGAGGCATGAACCGGGCCGCAGAGCATCTGAACGTCTCGCAACAGACTGTCAGTATGCGCATTGCCAAGTTGGAAAAACACCTAGATGCGCGCATCTTCTGGCGCGGAGCCGCAGGGAGTTCCACCACGGAGGTAGGCCGCCAGGTCGTCCGCGTACTGGAGAGCCTAGAAGAAGCGCTCGACGAATGCGCTCGTGGCCTTGAAGAAGCACTGGGAGAAGGCGTTGTCGAAGAGGTTAAACTCGTGGCCTCGAACACCGTGGCGGAATTGGATTACCCACGTTGGGCAGCGAAGTATTTGCGCACCAGCCCACAGACTCATCTGCATATGCGGCAACTCAATAGCCAAGAGGCGCAGCGCCAGGTTGTCCAGGGCCAGGCGGAACTGGCGGTAGTAGAGGGAAACTGGGTCACACACGAACTGCACCAGCGGGTGCTGGGGCACGATGAACTGGTGGTTGTCGCACCTGCAGAACACCCCTGGGCGCAGGCCAACGATCATGGTCATTCGGACACTAAGCCGGGGAAAACGGCGTCAAGAGAAAAAATAGTGACGAAAAACGAGTTGAAGTCCACGCCTTTGGTGCTACGCGAACCGGGAAGCGGCACCAGGGAAGTGGTGGAGGCAGTGTTGGGCGAGCTCGCTCCACCGGCGGGGGAATTTGGTTCCCTGGGGGCTCAACGTACGGCAATCGGTGCGATCGGGGCGCCAGGGGTGATCGCGCGAAGAGCCGTAGCGTCGCAACTAGCTACTGGGCAGTACGTGGAGGTTCCGGTGGCCGGAGTCAAGTTCGACCGGCCGCTGCGAGTGGTGTGGAGCTCGAAGAACCGCCTCTCCGAGCCGGCCCTCCGTTTCCTGAGCTTCCTTGCGAGCCAAGCTGACGGGCAGATGGCCTAGAGTTTGTTCTATGACTCAGGACATTCCAAACTCTGCTAACTCTGTTAACACTGCGAACACCGCTAACTCTCCAAGCACTGCCGCTGCGTCGACGACGGCGGGCGACATCGTGCAGGTCTCCACAGTTGGAGCCGTACGTTACATCACCATCAACCGCCCGGAAGCATACAATTCGCTGGACAAGGCGCTGCGGCTTGCGCTGATTGATGCATTCCGCGAGGCGCAAAAGGATTCGCAGGAACCTGGATCCGCCGTGCGTGCAGTCGTACTGCGGGCTGCTGGTAAGGCCTTTTGCTCCGGGCAGGACCTGAAAGAGCAGCTGCAGGATACGCAGAACCGCACGGGGATGGAGAAGGTTGTGGAGGAGTACAACCCGATGGTCGAGCAGCTCACCGGCATCACCGTGCCGACCATTGCCGTGCTACAGGGACCAGCGGCAGGAGCCGGCTGGGGGCTTGCGATGGCCTGCGACTTCCGCGTGATGTCAACGGCTGCGTCGTTTAAAGGTGCGTTCACTGGTGTGGGACTAGCCGCGGACTCCGGACTGTCGAAGACACTGGTGGATTGTGTAGGGAGGACGAAAGCCCTGCAGTTGCTGCTTCTGGATCGAAAAGTTCCCGCTGACGAGGCTTATGGGCTAGGACTGGTCGAGAACCTGGTGAAGCCAGAAGAGCTAGAGGCCACGGCAGAGAAGTTGGCGGTATCTTTCGCCAATGGGCCGACGGCGGCCTATAAGGAGATGAAAGCGCTGGTTAAGAATGCCGCGGCTATCAGTGAGGCAGCGGCGGCTGAGGCCGACGCGCAGTTGCGTCTGTTTAACACCGCTGACCATAGCGAAGCGGTGGCCGCTTTCGTAGGAAAGCGACCACCGCAGTTTAAGGGGGAGTAGGGCTAGAGCCCTACTTTTAGAGCCTTACTTCTCGCCCTTGGCCAGGCGGCGAGAAATGATCTCGATCATGATCTCGTTCGGGCCGCCGTAGATCGGCTGTACGCGGGAGTCCAGGTAGTGCGTGGAGATCGGGTACTCCAGCATGAAACCGTAACCGCCGTGCAGCTGCAGTGCCTCGTTGACGACCTCAATCTGCAGCTCAGTGGTCTGGTACTTGGCCATTGCACCGGTGACCTCGTCCAGGGTGCCGTTGACCTTCTCCATGATGCAGGCATCAACGAAGGACTGGGAGGTCTGAATGTTGGTAGCCATCTTGGCCAGCTCCCAGCGGTATGCCTGGTGGTCGATCAGGCGCTGACCGAAGGTCTTGCGATCCTGAGAGTGCTTGTACACCAGATCGAATGCGCGGCGGGAGGTAGCGATGGAGCCGACGGCGATGGACAGGCGCTCCTGAGCCAGGTTGGTGCGCAGGTAGCCGAATGCAGCGCCCTCTTCGCCCAGCAGGTTCTCCTTCGGAACGCGGGTGTCCTCGAAGGACAGCTCAGCGGTGTCCTGGGACTTCAGGCCGACCTTCTTCAGCGGACCGGTCTTGGTGTAGCCCTCCATGCCGTCCTCGACGATCAGCATGGAAACGCCGGCGCGGCCCTTCTCCGGGTTGGTCACAACGACAAGCAGGGTGAAGTCAGCCTGGACACCGTTGGAGATGAAGGTCTTGGCGCCGTTGACGATGTAGTCGCCGTTCTCGTCCTTCTTTGCGAAGGTACGGATGCCAGCCAGGTCAGCACCTGCGCCCGGCTCGGTCATAGCCAGAGCAGCGATCTTCTCACCAGCACAGAGCGGCTTCAGGAAGCGCTCCTTCTGCTCGTCGTTACCGAAGCGCTGCAGGTAGGGGATGACCAGGTCGTTGATGGTCTGGATGCCCACGATGACGGAGCCGGAGTCAGCCTTGGCCAGCTCCTCGGTCAGCACAGCGTTGAAGCGGTAGTCGTTCTCCATTCCACCGCCGCCGAACTCCTCCGGAGCCATCATGCCCAGCAGGCCCTGCTGGCCGGCCTTCTGGTACATCTCACGGTCGCAGTAGCCCTGCTCGTGCCAGCGGTCGACGTTCGGGGCAATCTCGGCCTTCACGAAGTCCGCGCAGGCCTCGCGGAACATGTTGTGCTCTTCTTCGAAAATGTTGCGTGGCAGGAAGTTCTTCATGGGTTCCTTTCAAAACCAAGACGTTGGTTGCTTGAATACTGAACCGGTTGAGACGTTGAGATTCTGTAGGTCTCTGTATGTCTCTTGTGCACTCGTCATGCGTTCGGCCAGATTCTTAAGCATCAGCGTCGGCTATAGAGAGTTATTGTGTTGCAGCTCGATAGCAAGCCCGCATTGTGACGTGCATCTCTGCGTTGCTTATGAGAATAGCATCTTCTTGTTCGAGAAGTACAAGAAAACCCCTCGATGTCGGGCGAAGGCACACTGACGAATTCCTCGCATGTGGGAATCGTTCCCCCAAGGGGGAGGGTGAGTTGATTTCGCGCCACAAAAGCACAGGTCAACCATTTAATCAACATTTTTGTTGTTTAAATATTGACAACCGAAGTGAGGATTGGCTAACCTCATGGATGTGTCGCAGGCTAGTCACCTGAGGCGCACTGCAGTTGTGGAATATGTTGCAGTACTAAGGAAGGTTCACATCGCTGGAGCGTTGAACATGCGTTGCGGGTTTCTCTCTTCTCCCCGCATACTCATGTGCTCTAGTCGTGGCTTCTTATGAAGTGCTGCGGTTGTTTATCCGGCTACTTCACGGCAGTCAGCTTCGTCACCTGGCAACCGTTTACCGGAACTGGCTTTTCGGTGGCTCGTCACCATCGGAACCAACTTTTTGCCGCAAGGCAAAAAGAAAGGGCGAGGAAGGGTCCGAACTATCGGGCTCATCCTCGCCTTTTTCTTTATCTCATTCAGCCTCGTTGTCCTCGCGCTCACTAGCCAACTTATGTCTTGCTTCTCGCAGCCAATCCGGCTGATTCTCAAGCAGTGCCTTGATATCGGCGGTGGTCAGAGGCTTGTCCATCTCATTGTTCTTCAAGGACGTGATGCTGATCCCCAGCTTGCGTGCCACCTCTGGACGCGGGTGCGGTCCCTCGCGACGCAACGCCTGCAGCCAGGCGGGAGGATTCTTTTGCAGCTCAACGAACTGCTCATGTGTAAGTGCGGAATCTTGGAACTCCTGCGGGGTTGCAGGAAGATAAATGCCCAACTTCTTGGCGGCAGTGGCGGGCTTCATGGGCGGGCCGGATTTGTAACTCGGGTTCGCATCAGTCATGACCATCATTCTAATGAAGCCCCTATTATTAGTCCCATGCCAGATGTTCCCGCTTCACAGAAGCAGCAGTCCACCCGTCGCGTCTCTCAACCAAAGCGTCAGGCGCGTCACCTAAAGGTTGTTTTCAGTACTGGAGTGCAGCCCGATAAATGGTTTGGCCGATTCGACGAGCGCGTACCGGGGTGGAAGATCGCTAGCGCGGGAACCGATGATCCATTGGCTTATATACGCTCTCACCAGGCAGATGTGGCTTTGGTGCGTTTGCCCGCCGCTGGCTATGAACGCCCTGCGGACATGCATGAGGTGGCTTTGTATGAGGAACAGGTAGGTGTTGCGGCGCCCAAGGAGCATCCCGTCAAGCTCATGGACGCTATCGACTACCAAGAGCTCACTGATGAAAAGCTGATGTACATTACTCCGTCGACAGGCTGGGACGATGTCGCTGCTCTTCGTGAAGCTCTCCAAGTGGTGGCTGCCAACGTGGGCATTGCTGTCGCGCCGCGCCCACTGTTGCGTGCTCTCAACCAGCGCGGTGTAGTGCACCGAGATCTTTTTGGAATTGACGCCACCACGTGTCCCCGCACTCGCGTGGCTCTCATGTGGCTGACCGAATCCGACAGTGACGTCATTCAGGACTTTGTAGGGATATGTAAAGGGCGCACTGCGGGCAGTTCTCGACAGACTGCTGTTAGGGGGAGAGACAGCGTCAATAAAAAGGCTGCTAAAGGTGGTAAAACAGGAAAGAATAAAGGGCAGAAGAGGCGCTCCGGAGCATAGCGCAAAAATAAAGAATTCGTTGCAGTTGGGTTAAGTTATTGAACGACAGCTGCGTTAGGGGGAGCTTCCTATTAAAAATAGATCGGTAGGTCTTTTACATAAAGTAAAGATGAAAAGTCAGTTAAGCCAATAGAAAGGTAAAAGAATGAACTCTAACAAGCGTTTCCGTCGATCCGCAGTCGCGCTGGCCGCCGGTGCATCCCTGGTTTTCGGTGTCTCTGCCTGCTCCGAGGAGGATAAGGACAAGGCTACCGACGCTGCTAACTCCGCAACCGACAAGGCAGGCGACGCTGCCGGCTCCGCTTCCGAAAAGGCTGGCGACAAGGCTGACGAAGCTAAGGACAAGATGTCCAGCTCTGAGGAATCCGAGGGTGCAGACGCTGAAGGTTCCAAGGAAGCCGGCACTGAGGGCTCGGATGCTGAGGGTGCCGGTGCTGAGGGTGCCGGTGCTGAGGGGGAGACCGTGAAGGTCAAGACCGCTAACGGTGAAGAGGTTGAACTCCCCAAGGATGTGAAGACTGCTTGGGATAACGAAGGCGGCGAGACCGGCGCTTTCGGCAAGCTGACTGAGTTCAAGGATGGCGAGAAGGGCTCCCTGGCCACCTTCGAGAAGGGATGGATCGCAAACTCGGAGGAGAACGGCGCAGTCCCGCTGATCGGCAAGATCGGCGAGACTTGGGCAAACGGTGGTGGCCTGGACAATGAAATCGGCCTGCCGACCGCTCCGGAGCAGGGCGATGCGGCTTCCGGCTGGACCCAGTCCTTCCAGAACGGCACTATTAAGTGGGCCAAGGACGCTTCCGGCAAGTTCGCGGAGACCATCGAGAAGCGCTAAACACATAAGTTCTAACCTTCAAGTAGAACTTGATAACCCCAGGTGAGGGGCACGAGATGCCTCAAACCCTGGGGCTTTTTTGTGTTTACCTAGAGTTCATCTGACAACAATGTAATTTCCATGCAGCGAGCATAGCGTCGGTGTTGTCCGAAGCAAGTAACAACTACCCACCTCATCCGTTTCCCGGATGTAAAGCGTAGCTTTTGCAACGCGGAATGTCCGGGTTGATTAACTCATGATCCCTGCAAGGAGCGCCATCTCCATGACTTCCGCCACGCCCACCGATCAGGCTCACCAGACTTTTCACGCCGATCAGGCTCTCAACGCTCACTCCGACGCAGAGCTTGGCCTGCGCACCTATGTTCTCGACACCTCGGTGCTGCTATCTGATCCTTGGGCACTCATCAAGTTTGCGGAGCACCGCATCATCCTCCCCGTCGTCGTCATCAGCGAGCTGGAGGGTAAGCGCCACCACCCCGAGCTCGGATGGTTTGCTCGCCAAGCCCTGCGCATGCTCGAAGATTTCCGCCAGGAACATGGCCGCTTGGATATGCCCAGCATCATCAATGACGAAGGCGGCACGATCCAAGTAGAGCTGAACCACGTTGATCAGTCCGTTCTCCCCACCGGTCTGCGCGGGGAGCAAAACGATCACCGCATTCTCGCGTGTGCTTTGAACCTGCGGGCAGAAGGGCACAACGTAACGCTAGTCACGAAGGATGTCCCGCTGCGTGTGAAAGCCGGCGCAGTGGGCTTGGACGCCGACGAGTATCACGCTCAGGACGTTGTGCTGACTGGTTACAACGGCATGGCTCGCGCTGAGGTTCCATCCGGGATCATTGACGAGCTTTATGACGTAGGAGAAGCTGACATCTCCGGTGCCCTCACCGTAGATGGCGACGAGGTGGACGAGCTGCCGATCCACTGCGGTCTGCAGCTTACTGCTGGTAGCCAATCGGTGCTTGCACGCTCGCTGGGCGATGGCATGGTGCGCCAAGTGCCCACTGACCTGGAAGCCTTTGGCATTCGTGGTCGCAGTGCTCAACAACGCGTAGCTCTGGATCTACTGCTCGATAACGAGGTTGGCATTGTGAGCCTTGGCGGATCCGCGGGTACAGGCAAATCTGCTCTCGCGCTGTGTGCCGGCCTGGAAGCAGTTTTGGAACGCGGCGAGCACAAGCGAATCGTTGTGTTTCGGCCGCTGTACGCGGTGGGTGGCCAGGATCTCGGTTACCTGCCAGGCAGTGAGACCGAGAAGATGAACCCCTGGGCGCAGGCGGTCTACGACACCCTGGAGGGCGTAGTGAGCGATAACGTGCTGGAGGAAATCGACGCTCGCGGCCTGCTAGAGGTTCTTCCGCTCACGCACATCCGCGGACGAAGCTTGAACGATAGCTTCGTCATCGTTGATGAAGCACAGTCCTTGGAGCGCAACGTGCTATTGACTGTCCTCTCGCGTCTGGGGCGCAATTCCCGAGTGGTGCTTACTCACGATGTTGCACAACGCGATAACCTGCGCGTTGGCCGACACGACGGCATCCAGGCGGTTATCGAGAAGCTGAAGAATAATCCGCTGTTTGCGCACGTTACTCTCACCCGTTCCGAGCGCTCTGCGATTGCTGAACTAGTCACAAATCTCTTGGAGAAAGGCTAGTTCGCTGATAGCTGCCGGCTGTTAGCTGGCTGTGAGTGGCGAAACCAGTGGAACGTGAGGCAGAATTTCTTCCATGACTTCCGCGAATACCGCAGGGACCCCTTCACAGAACAGCGCCACTAGGAGCGCTGAGGGTAGTGCCAAGCAAGCAGTCTTTATCCGCCTCATGGTGGAGAAAGACTACCCCCAGGTTCAGAACATTCTGCAGACCGGGATGGACACAGGCGAGGCAACGTTTGAAGAAAACGCGCCGGAAGACTGGGAGACCTTTATGCGTCACCGTCTGCCTGAGCTTTCGTTTGTCGCCATTGACACGGATCCCGCAGCCGCCGCGGCCGCAGGCCTAGGCGAGGATGGGGAAAAGGTTCTGGGCTGGATCACCGCCACCTCCGCCAGCCACCGAGACGTCTTTGATGGAGTGCTGGAAGACTCCATCTACGTTCACAAGGACGCTGCGGGCAAGGGCGTGGCCGGCAATCTATTGGATCGGTTGCTCAAAGACGCAGCTGACCAGGGGCACTGGGCAATGCACTCCAGCATTTTTCCGGAGAACGAAGGATCAGTGCGCCTGCACCTTTCCCGCGGCTTCGAAAAGGTGGGAATCTTCCACTGCATGTCCCACATGAACTACGGCCCTAAACAAGGCACCTGGCGCCACAATATGGTGATGGAGAAGATCCTGGAGGGCGGCCCGGCATGGGAGTACTACCAGGAAAACCTGGAGCACAGCGAAGACGCCTAACCAGGGAAGGAGATTTGGCCTTCCCCGTAGCCGGGACTAACTTATCCCGAGCTACTCGATGGTTTCCTTAAGATTGTCCTGGCGCACCAATACAAGAATCAATGCAGCCACCACGGCCACCGGAGCCATTGCTCCGAGCACGGGAACGAGGGCGTCGTTATACGACGTAGTGATCGCCTCGTGCAGTGGGCCGGGCAGTGTATCGACGATCTCCGGAGTCAACCGCGAGCTACCGCCACCCTGAAGCTTTTCCGCAAACGGAAGCCCTTGCGGCCCCATCTCCTTTATCGCGCCAGGCACACGCTGTCCCATCAAATCCGCTACACGGTGGGTAAACAGTGAACCAATGATGGCAGAGCCAGCCGTGCCGCCAATTTGGCGGAAGAAGTTATTCGAGGCCGTTGCCGTACCCACCATCGTGATTGGGAACGAGTTCTGGACAATCAGCACCAGGATCTGCATCGTAAGACCCAAGCCAACGCCCATGAGCGCTAGCACCAGGCCTAGGTGTACGAGGGAATCGTGGGCGTCAAAAAGCCCCATAAGGCCCACGGCAGTGGCAGCAACGCACAAACCTACAACGGGGAACCACTTGTAGCGACCAGTCCGGGACACGTACTGACCGGAACCGGTAGCAGTGATAATCATGCCCGCCATCATGGGGATCATCATCAAACCGGCCTTGGTGGGTGTCATGCCGTGAACCATCTGAATGTACGTCGGCATATAAGCCAGCACGCCGAACATGACCACGCCCGTGATCGTGCCCGCCAAGGTGGTGACCACGAAGTTGCGGACGGTGAATAGTTGCATGGGGATCAGCGGATCGCTTGCTTTGCGTTCTGTCACTACGAAGAGAGCGGCCAGCACTACGGAGGCGATGCCGAGGCCAATGATGACTGGGCTGGACCATGCATAATCGCGGCCGCCCCACGTGAGCAGCAGAATCAGGCAGCTCGTAGCGCCGGCCATGAGAACAGTGCCGATCACATCGAGATTTGCGCCCTTGCCACGCTTTGGCAGCTTCAGATTGAAGCCCACCATGAGCAGGGTCGCGATCGCCAGTGGAACGTTAAACCAGAGAGCCCAACGCCAGCCTGGGCCATCGGTGAAGAAGCCACCCAGGAGTGGTCCCAGCACCGAGCTCAGGCCGAATACGCCGCCCATGATTCCCATGTAACGGCCGCGCTCCCGGGCCGAAACCACGTCGGCGATGATCGCCTGCGACCCGATCATCAAGCCACCCGCACCGAGGCCCTGTACGCCGCGGGCGGCGATCATCATGTCCATGCTCTGCGCTAGCGCTCCAATGACGGAGCCGGCCAGGAAGAGGGAAACAGCCACTAGATACAGCGGTTTGCGGCCCATCTGGTCGCCTAGCTTGCCGTATACCGGCATGCCGATGGTCATGGTGAGCAGGAAGATGGTGATGACCCAGCTCATTTTGTTCGCGCCGCCAAGCTCACCGACGAGGGTGGGCAGAGCGGTGGAGAAGATCATTTGCCCCAGCGAGGACATCAGCATGCCGAGCATTAGGCAGCTGAATACGAGTGGCACATTGTTGTTGTTTTTGAGGCGCTCTTTTTCTGCGGCCTCGAGCCGTGCCTTGGCAGCTGCGGCTTGGCTTCGGGTATCGCTCATAGGCGGTTCTCCTTTTGAGTTGTTTCTGCGATGGCGGTTGAGGGTTCGATGGCGCTGAAGATCTTTTGCAGGCCTGCAAGCGCGATGTCGAAGTCATTTGTGCTGGTTAGCGTTCTACCGTGCCGTGTGGCTGAGGTTGCTGCGGCCCAGTGCACCGTTGTTGCCGCGGTGACGATGAGGTGCGCCTCTTCCATCGCCTCCATGTCGGTGCTGCGGTTGCCCGGGTGGCCTTCGAGGTTCTTGCACACCGCTTCGGCAAGATCGCTGCGCAGCTTTTCGTAGCTGGCGAGCTTCGCAAGTGCCAGGCCGGGAAACTTCTTTATTATTTGGGATCGACGCCACCTTATCGACTCCGCCAGTTTCGGATCGAGGTTGGCATTGTCCGACCTCTTGGCCTCTTCGAGGCGCTTCTTGGTCAGCATGTCGTAGAGGTATTGAGGCAGGCTGCCTTGTGCGGGGGAGAAGCTTTCGAGCTTGTTGAAGTCATCCTTGGTGAGCAACGGGGGTTGTTTACCGACCGCAACGTGCTCCTTCGAGGAGAAGTAGTTGAAGAAGGTGCGGCGGCTGATGTCGGCCGCTTCGCAGATTTCCTCCAGGGTGACTCCATCGAAGGATCGGTCGAGGAAGAGACGGGTGGCCTCGTCCTCAATCCTTAGCCTCGTTTCCAGGCGCTTGCGCTCGCGCAGCCCCATGGTGGAGAGATCCGTGGGATCTGTCGGATTTGGGGGATCTGTGGGATCCGTGGGATCTGTTGGATCGCAGCAGTTCGAACTCATCACTCGGACAAACTTACACTCAGTGCAAAGTTATATCCAGTGCAAGGTTTGTGTGATTCTTCATACGGGTTTGCCTGGTGTGCTGTGGTTAACGATTTGTGTGGTAGGAGGTGTGCTGTGGCGGGGTGTGACTGGCGTCGCGGTTGGGTATGCGGCGGTTCATGTGGCGGCAGAGTTCCGTTCTGGGGGTGTGAATGTCGGATATGTTGCACTTTGGTGGGTGGAATGTCGGAAAAGTTGCAAAACCTTGTTGGGGTAGATTTCCAATAGTGTAAAAGTGCAGGTCACTGGGGGTGTCTCGGAAGATGGTGATTTTGAAAGAGGGGTGTTTTGCAACTTTTCCGACATCCTTGAAACGCGTGGTGCTGGTGTGACCAATGGCTTTTGAAGGACAGTGGTTGTTGGCGGTGTGGTGGCAAATAGTGGGCATTGGTCGGTGCTGGAGGGGCTGAGTGTCGCTAGAACGAGAATACTTTAACGGAATCAAATTCCAATAAGGCAAAAGCCCAGTTCAGGGCGTTGTGATTTCCTGAAGCCGGTTTCGCGGCTGTACATACTCTCGTTCTAGCGACATTTCGCCCCCTGCGGAGGTGGCAAGAGGGGGCTGAAGTGCCCCGAGTTTTGTTCTTAGGCATTTGCCTTGATTTCTATTATTTCCTGTGGCGGGTGCTGCTTCCAAAATTCGGTTTCCACCTCGGCCGGGGGTTCGGTATCCCAAGCTTTGGTGGAGCCTAGTCTCTCTCGTTCCACCAGAGGGTGTTAAGTTGTTTGTGTGTGGGGTTAGGTTATAGGTATTTGTCGAAGCAGTCGGGGTAGGCCACGGCCGTTTGGTTGATGGCTTGTTTCCAGCCGGAAACTCGGGCTTATTCCATGAGTCTGCCGGCTGTCGCTGAGACTCGTTTGCCCTGCTTTGCCCTCTTTGCAGCTCGTTTGTCTTCAATGTTGCAGATCATCAGTCGTAGCGTCTTCAGTGCTGATTCATCGTTAGTGAACTGCACCCTATTGCGAGTAGCTTTACGCAGTTCATTGTTAAACGACTCAATGGAGTTCGTGGGGTGCTGTTGCAAAATTGGGCGGAGAGCAGCGAAGACTCAGTTTCGCATTCTCTGATCGCCGCTGCGTGTGGGCGTTGTTAGGCCGTCTCGAAGACCCGGTTGACGATCACCG
>ERZ500979.13-NODE-13-length-134436-cov-10.224794_pt1 | contig 134436 bp, 114 predicted proteins | sample MGYA00248864_ERZ500979 | MGnify/ENA primary metagenome ERZ500979 (study PRJEB25958, sample SAMN03398550) | human skin metagenome | study: EMG produced TPA metagenomics assembly of the Human Skin Microbiome Metagenome (human skin metagenome) data set.
TAGAGCATCTGACTACGGATCAGAAGGTTGGGGGTTCGAATCCCTCCGGGCGCACCATTTCCCCCGTAGCTAGCGTTAACCCGCTGGCTACGGGTTTTTGTGTTGCCGGGTGCGGGGGCTCCGGGGTGGGGATGTCCAAAATTCCATATCTTAGAATATAACTATCCTGTTTGCGCAGGTCAGAGGCTTGCAGTTTTAGGCTTCGTACTTGCTACTTTTGATAACTCGTAGATTTTGGACATTGGGCCTCGTAAGGCGTGGAAAGCGGCACGGTTTCAGGCAGGTCGGGGCTAGGTTGGCGGAAACTTAGAAGGAACTAACAGGGGGCTCACAAAGACGGGGCAGTGGGGCTCAAGGATTGGAGATTAAAAAAGACAATCGTTCCGCTTTAGCGGGTCGGCGTGCGAACCCTGCGTGCCGACTGCCGCAGTGCGGTTTGTTTGAGAATTTGAGAACTAAAAAGGAGATAGCTGGGTGGTTAGCACACCTACCTCTAAGAGCGCCGCGCGGGAGCCCGGGAAGCGGCAGCGCATTCTCGGGCTAGACATCGCCCGCGGAGTCGCGATCATCGGAATGATCTACCTGCACCTTGGGCATCCGCTGTGGCAGGCGAAGGTGGTGCTCTCCGGACTCCCGGCAGCACTGTTCGCCGTTATCGCGGGCGTGACCATGATGCTTATTTGGAACAACGCCAAGCGCAGGGCCACTGTAGCCACTGCCGCCTCTACTGCCACCGTCGCCTCTGCTGCTGCTACTGCCGAGACTGCCGCTACTACTGCTACCACGTTGCAGACGGTAGCGAAGCTCGCAGCACGTGGAGCAATCATCACGCTCATCGGCCTGGCGCTGCTGCCAGTTGGTGGTGAAATCCAGGTGGTACTCGTCGTGCTGGGCATTACGATGCTCGCCACCGCCTGGATTCCTCCACTGCCCACAGCTGCGAAAGTCGCCCTACTGCTGCTGGCCACAGCCGCCGCAACGTGGCGCTACGCCCCGCTGGAACTGCCACTTCCATACCCTCACTTCGCGTGGGTCGCATACATCATCGCCGGGATGATCCTCTTCGACGTGTACGTAGGGAAGGATGGCACTGGGACTGGTGGCGTCATAAAAAAGGCAACGACTACCGCGTGCCTCATCATCGCAGGCATCGGCATTTACCTGCGCTTCCAGACGGACCTACCCGGCTGGGCGCGCACCACCGGCCACACGGGCGTGCTCGGCGAGATCGTGCTATCTGTTGTCGTCGCCGCTATCGTGCTGCATCTCTGCCTGGTCATTGGCCAGCGTATGCGGGCAACGAATCCGCTGGTCGCGCTGGGTTCCATGGCGCTGACGGTGTACATCCTGCACGTGCTATCGGCTTTCTGGTGGCAGACACACGTGGCGCTGCACTCGGACCTGTGGGCGACGGCGTTTATCGCGGCGTTCCTGGTGTTCGCATGGCTGTGGAAGAAGCTCGCTGACGGCCCGGCGAATACGTTGTTTGCAGGACAAGGGCCGGCAGAGCGCTGCGTCGCGCAGACTGTCCGAGTGATTTCGGGGGAACGAGCATGAGCCGTGGAAGGACCAGCATGAAGAATTTTGTAACCAAGGGAGCTGCCGTAGCGGCAGTTGCTGCAACTTTGAGTGGCGCATGCATGGTGCCCGCCAGCGCAATGGAATACGGCGAGCGCGCCGCGGACAACGCGGAATCGCGGGCCGTGGCCTCGCTGCGGATCGGGCGCGTAGGCAACTTCGGAGACTGCACCGGTACGCTTGTCGCCCGGCAATGGGTGCTGACGGCCCGCCACTGCCTGGAATCCGTCTCCAATGAGGGCACGCAGGCGCGCATCGGAGGTGCTGTGTATGACGCGGACTCGTGGTCGCTGTCTCCTGTTATGGACGCCGGGCTCTTGCACCTCACCCGGCCCGTCGAGGGAGTCGAGCCGGCGAAGTTGGCCGATAGTTCGCCAAAGAACGGCGACGAGGGGAACCTGTACGGCTGGAGTAGCAGCTCCCTGATGGCTCGCAAAGGTCAGCTTCCTGTGGCGCGAATGCGAGTGCGGGAGATTTTGACCGGGCCGGGCGCCTCCGGTTCGCCGGGCGGCAACGGAGGCAACGGAGGCAACGGAGGCGACGGCGATGCAGGTGGTGCCGGTGGAGTCGCTGGATCGGATGGCAAGGCCGATGGTGGAGTTAAGGTGGCTCCCGGCGGGGCCGCTGCCGAGGTGACTCCGGGTGGCCCGGAGGGCGTGGAATCTGTTCCCGCAGACATTGCCATGGGTGGCGGGGCGGTTCCCGCAGACGGAGCGGGTGGCGTCATGCCGAAGATCGCCGGGGGTATTCTTGAGGCAGAATCCCTCACGCGCGCGGCGATGCAGGGCGGCGACTCGGGCGCGCCATTCTTCGTCGGCGGGCGGCTCGCAGGCCTCGCAACCGCCGGTACCGCAAATGGTGACCCGGATCTGCCTTCGCCGACGGCGGCTATCACCACGCTGTCCGACGCCAAGTCCTGGATTGAGGACGTCAGCAGCGGACGCGACACATCGAGCGTGCTGACAGCGGCCACTACCCCCACTCCGCCGAGAACCCCGCAGACCAGCGCCGATTACGTTGGGCGATATCTCGCGGGAGCACTGGCCGGGCTGGTGCTTGCGGTGGCGATTGGCTGGATTAGCCGCCGCAGCGCACGTCCCAACCGCCACAAGTAGGCCACTGACCCTAGCACCCGCACTGGGGTAACCCCCCTCAGAGCGGTGCTGCACAAGGGGAAGGATGTGCAAGGGAGATGCGCAAGGGGGAAGCGCAAGGGAAGCGCAAATGGGGAGCGAGGGAGGACACTCCGGGCTAAGCTGGACGGGATCGCGCGAGCGCGGCAAGTGTGCTGCGGTACGTGAAGCTCCGGAAAAGTCCCTTGTCAAGGAGGAGAAAGTGGCGGACTACGAGCGCCCTACCGACGGGGACAGCACGGTACAGACAGGTGCAGTGCACGCGGGTGCTGAACAGCCGAACCAACGCGACACGCGCGCCAAGCACGGCGGACTCTTGGCAGGGATCGCAGTCGGAGCTGCCGTCGTCGCCATTACTGTCGGGATGGTGATGGGCTCCTCTGATGGGGATGAGGGCGTCCAAAAAAGCAGCGAACAAGCAGCACAAACGACGAGCGAGCCCCCTGCGGAAACCGAACAGCTCAGCGACGAGCCGCCGACGGACGAGGAACAGCAGCAGAAGCTCAACGAGCTCGCCGATAGCGTTGCAAAGAAGAATAATGTACAGGTCGGCGTGGCAATCCTCGGCCAGGAAGGTCCGCTCCACGCGGGCACGCTCAACGCGGAGAGCGCCTGGTCGACCATTAAAGCCCCCATCGCAGGCGCTGTTGAAGAAAAACTGCGCTACGCCGAAGCTCACCACCAGTCCGCCCCGCGCGCGGCAATGGAAGCCGACATGGATGCGGCGATTCACTATTCGGATAATGACGCCGCCTTCCGCCTCTGGATGTACCTAGGCGACTGGTCCGACAGAACTGCCTCGCACAAAATCCAGGACTACCTCAAGCGCACGGGCGACCCGACCGCGCCGGGGAAGGAATACGACGAGGGGAAATACGTTGGATTCGGCGGGCTGACGTGGAAGCTGACGGATCAGGTGCGTTTCATGGATGGCTTCCGCTGCATGAACGGCTCCGACAAGGTGTTGGAGCGCATGGGGCACATCATCCCGGAGCACAGCTACGGCCTGTCGAAGATTAAGGGATCGCAGTTCAAGGGCGGCTGGGGGCCGGAGGACGACGGACGCTTTATATACCGCCAGCTGGGCCTGGTGCCCGGTAAAGACGGGGAAATGACGCCCGTTGCGATCATGGCGATCCCCAACGATGGCCTGGAGCCTACGTCATGGGCAGGCGTGGATGCGCTGGCGAAGGGGCTGCCCGACCTGCTGGACGGCGCGCCCACCGCGAAGACGAAGGCGGACTGCTAGCTCGCGGAGCACACCTGCGGTTGCTAGAAAATGCCGATCTGCGCGCCCATGGATTCCGCCGAACGCAGCTGATCCACCCACCCCGGCGCGCCCGGGCGCACGCGGATAATCGGACGGTTGGTGGCATCCCCCTTGTTGCGACCGGCCCGTGCCTCGAAGCGTCCGCGCGCTGCGTTGCCTTCCTCAGCCAGGGTTTTGAGGGAACTCTCTGGGTTGGCAATATCCTCGCGCGCGCCCTGCAGCAGCTCAATGGTCTGGTCCAGGGCATTGAGTACAGCGGGACGGTTGTTCTCCACCATCGCGCGGACTAGATCCGGCTCGGTGCCTGCCACGCGGGTGCCGTCGCGGAAACTCGACGCCGCCAGGCTCAGTGCCAGCGGTCCGCCAGTATCGCCCGCCACGGCCAGTGCCTCGGCCAGGATGTGCGGCAGGTGGCTCACGCGCCCTACGGCATCATCGTGCCTCCGCGCGATGGCGGGGACGACCGCCGCGCCGACTTCCTCCGCCAGCCCGACCACGCGCACCCACGTGTCCAGCCAGCGCTTATCGTCCCGCGCGTTGTCGTACGTTACGACCCACACTGCCCCCTGGAAAAGTCCGTGCATCGTGGCCGGCCAGCCAGAGTTCGCCGTGCCCGCCATTGGATGCCCACCGACGAAACGGTCGGACATGCCCTTGGCCTCCACTAGGTCATGCACTTCCTGCTTCACACTGGTCACGTCAGTAAAGCCGCAGCTCGGGGCGTGCTGAGATATGGCGTCAAGAAGGAAAGACAGCGCGGGCATTGGTACCCCAAGAACCAGCAGTGCATCGGCCTGTTCGGCACGGCGGAGGGTGGCTTCCAGATCACCCGAAACGTCGTAGCCGTCGCGACGTGCGCGGGAGACCGTTTTCTCCGATCGATTCCAACCGAACACGGGCCAGCCTGCTGTCTGCGCATCGCGCATCAGCGACCCGCCAATCAGGCCAAGCCCCAGGATGCACAGTGGTCGGCGATCCTCGGGGACGGTGCTAAGGCGGTAATCGGAAGAATTTTCGTGGCTCACGCTTCCCAGTGTTCCACAAAGCCGACTAGCGTTGGGGGACATGAGCACCGACAGCTTTGATAACGACGGTCGCGGCTATGGCGCCGGCTCCAGCAGCGACGGCAGCGACCTGACCTTCGCCGTGTCCGCCATCCGCGCCGACGGCCACTGGCACCTGCGCGAACTCCCCGCCCGCGCGACGGAAAGCCTGCCCAACCTCATCGCGGAGTTGCGAGCCTCGCGCGCGGAAGGCCCGGTCGTGGGGCTGCTGTGCATCGAGGACGACTGGTCTGTTGTGCTCCGCCCGGTGCCGAGCGGCGTGCGGATCTTACTTAGTGACGCCACCGCCGCGTTGGATTACGACATTGCCAGCGAGGTGCTGGACACTCTGGACATTGACGAGCCTTCGGAAGAGGAGGCCGACGCGTCCGACGATCCGTGGCCCGAGGGCGACTTCGACCTGCTGGAGGATCTAGGTGTCAGCGAGCAGATAATGTCCATCATCTTCTACGACGATGACCTGTACGGGGCGGAGCAGGTTTTGCGCGTGGCGGACGAGCTGGGATTCGCCGACGAGCTGGCGGACCTGGTGGGCGTGGAGCTGGAGTTCTAGCCGGTGGGGGTGGAGGGCGCGCCGGGCGCGCGCGGCGGTGAGGCGTGCGCGTGCAGCGGGGCTGAGGCGCGCGGTGAGGCTGAGGCTCAGGTGCGCGTGGGCGGCGGATTGCCGCAGGTCGCCGGGGATGCGCGCGCGGAAGCGCTGATGCGCCGGGCCCTGGACATCGCCGCGAAGACTCCCGCCGGGGACGTCCCCGTCGGAGCTGTGATTCTCGACCAGGACGGGCGGGAACTCGGGCGGGGCGTGAACCGGCGCGAAGCCGACAATGATCCCACCGCACACGCGGAGATCCTCGCCATCCGGGAAGCCGTGCAGGAGCTCGGGGACGCCTGGCGGCTGGAAAACTGCACGCTGGTGGTCACCCTGGAACCCTGCGCCATGTGTGCGGGGGCGCTAGTCGGGGCGCGAATTGGCAGCATCATCTTCGGAGCCTACGAGCCCCGGACCGGGGCGTGCGGCAGCGTCTGGGACGTGCCGCGGGAGTCTCCACTGCACTGGGCGGAGGTCCGCGGAGGCGTGCTGGCCGGGGAGTGCGAAAAACTGCTGCGGCAGTTCTTCGCCCGCCTGCGTTGACGGTTTGCGGCTGGCTGGGGTGGGGGAAACGTGGGCGTCTATAAGTTTTATAGAAAATTAATTCATGGCTCCCAACTGCGGGTTTAGCGGATAACGCTGGTTGTCTGAGGGGCTGCGGGTGGCGAGGGAGCGGGAACGTCCTTACGTTGGGATGTGTGCTTCTGGTCGTACGAGTTGCGGCTAGGGGCACGCAAGTTAGAACAAAGTTAATTACATCCGAAACTAAGGAGACCACAATGGACCTGAACAAGGCTAAGGACATGGCAGGCGAGCACCGCGACAAGATCCAGGACGGTGCCGAGAAGGCCATCGACAGCAAGCTGGACGGCGACAAGGCTGACAAGGCCAAGGACGGCCTGAACAAGGGCATGGACAAGGTTCTCGGCGACAACTAAAGCGCTGAAGCTGCAAGCCCGCTGCGAACTGGTGGAAGTTCGCGGCGGGCTTTCGTGTGCGCGGGGTGTGCGCGGGGGACGAGTGGATGCGCGTGCGCGGATGTGTGCGGATGTGTGCGCGGGGCTCTCGTGTGCGCAGGGTGGGGTTTTGTTGCGAAAATGTGGGGGTGTTACGCTAGTACGAGTCTGCAATCGCTGACTATGGTGGCGTGTCCGAGCGGCCGAAGGTGCTCGCCTCGAAAGCGAGTGTTGTTAGTAGCAACCGAGGGTTCAAATCCCTCCGCCACCGCCAGAATTTTTTGCCGCGTGCTGGTTCCCGGTTGAACACTGGGGCGGCGCGCGGTTTTCGCGTGCGCGGGAGTTTGGATTTTGGTGCGCGGGAGTTTGGATTTTGGTGCGCGGGGTGCGCAACCGGGTGCCTGGGGCTGGGAATGAGGAGCGCTCGGGTGGGAATGTCCCAAATTCCACGTATTAGAGTATAACTATTCTGTTTGCGCAGGTCAGAGGCTTGCAGAATGTGGCTGCAAACCCCCTACTTTCAATAACTCGAAGATTTGGGACATTGAGCCTTTGGGTAGGAGGCCTGCGACCGGCGATGGGCTGGTTTTGGCGAAGTTAGGGCGCTCTACTGGGAGGGGTGTAAAAGAGGGCGAAGCGTTGTAAGCGCCGTAGACGGCCTGAAAGTGGCTGGGGGGATACCTGAGTAAGGATGCAAAACTGCGTCCCGCATTTCGGGAATGCGCCGAAAAGGGCACTTTGAGGCGTAGCGGGAGCGGAAAGTGTCCCAAATCTTCCACTCCGTTTTTATAACTTTCTGTTTCTGCAGGTCAGAGGGTTACGAAAATTTGCTGCAAATCTGCTACTCGTCGAAAGTGGAAGATTTGGGACATTTGCCCCTTGCATTGCCTACGACGGGGAAGTTGGGAGCGCGTCCGGAAGGTCCACCCAGAAGCTTGAGCAACACATGTCACACCTGTCACAACCCACCTGGGCTTTTGGCTACTGTAGGATGTATATTTCGAGAACTGTCTGCGGCGTGGGAAGCATCTCTCGGGAAACCCCCACCCCGCAGGAGCTGCCAGAGCGCAACCACGAACGCAAGCTCAAGGTCCTACACACACTCAACAGCCGGCGGAAGGTCAACCAGTGGCGAAAATCCTGTTTAACCTCGGACGATGGTCCTACCTGCACAAGAAGCGGGTGATTGCCGCCTGGCTGCTGCTGTTCGTCGGCATCGCGGCGGCCGCGCTGGGATTCCAAAAGGGCTTCAACGACGTCTTCGAAATCAAAGACGTGCCCTCCACGCACGCCACGGAAATGCTCCAAGAGAAATTCCCGGGCACGAAAAACCCCGCCGAATCCACCGACGTCAACGTAGTCTTTGAAGCCCCCGACGGGAAGAAACTCGAAGACCCAGAGCTGATGGCGGCGATGGATGAGACTGTGGCGTCGCTAAAGAACAACGTGCCCGACTTCAAAGAGGGCATGCAGTTCGGCAACCCCGTAACCCTCAACAAGAAGCTCGGCACGATGCTGGTCGAGCAGATGACGAAGCAAGGGCTGCCCGAAGCTACCGCGAAGTCCGACGCCGAGAATCTGCGGATGTACTCCGCCGACGGGCGCTACGGCACGATGTCTTTTAGCTTCGATGTGCCCCTGTCTGCCGACGTGACCAAAGAAGACCGCCAGGCGGTGTACGACGCTATCCAGATCTCGCGCGACGCGGGCATGACCGTGGAGGTCGGCGGCCCCGGCTTCGGCGATCCGATCGCTGTCGAACCGATCTCCGAGATCGCGGGCGTGGTGGTCGCGCTCGTTATTCTGGCCTTTACATTTGGCTCGCTGCTGGCGGCGGGATTGCCGCTGATTACCGCGATTGTGGGTGTGGGTATCGGCGCACTCGTGACGGTGGGGGCGACGGCATTCCTGCCGTTGAACTCCATCACCCCGACGTTGGGCCTGATGATTGGCCTGGCCGTTGGCATCGACTACGCGCTGTTCATCATGTCGCGCTACCGCGACGAACTGCGGCAGGGGCGCTCGCGCCCGGATGCGATTGGCTTGGCTGCAGGCACCGCGGGCTCGGCAGTGGTGTTCGCCGGGCTGACCGTGACCGTCGCGCTGCTGGGCCTGCGCCTGGCGAACATCCCATTCCTGTCGTACATGGGATACTTTGCGGCCGTTAGCGTGGTTGTCGCCGTGGTCGTGGCGCTGACGTTCCTGCCTGCTGTGCTTGGTGCGTGCGGCTCGCGGGTCTTTCGTAAGGACGCCACGTTCGGGTCACAGTACGCCTCCGCCCTCGCGGGGGAGGATGCGGCGCACGGGTATTTCACCGGTGGTCCGGCGGGGCTGGGCAACCGAAGCGGGCGTGCTGTACGCGCTGATGCAGAGGGCGACGGGGCTGGCGCAACCGCGGCGGCTACGGCGCGCGCGGTCCGCGGCGAGCACCAGCGTGTGGACGACAGTAAGCGCAAGCACGGCTTGGCGAGCCGATGGATCAGGATGGTGTACAACTTCCCTGGCATTTCCATTGCAGTGGTCATGCTGGCATTGGCAGCGCTGACCCTGCCCGCGCTGAATTTGCAGCTTTCGCTGCCGAATGACAAGACGTCCAACGTGGACTCCACCCAGCGCAAGGCCGCCGAGATGACAGAGGCCGGCTTTGGGCCAGGGCGCAACGCCCCGTTCCTGGTAGTGGTCAACGGTGAGAACGCAAAACCGGATTCGCCCGCACTTGCCACCTACATCACCGGCCAGGCGGACATGCAGGCCAACAAGCCGGCTGAGGGCGAGGCTGGGCAGGGCGAGGAAAGTCAGAGCACGCCTGAACAGGGCGACGCCGGGCAGGGCGCTGGCGACTTGCGCAAGGCCGCCGCGCAGGCGTCATTCATGTACACGATGGAGAACCTCGGCAGCAACATCCATGTGAAGCATGCACAGCTGATCGGCCAGAGTGAAGACGGGCTGACCGCGCAACTGCTGATCACGCCCGAGGGCGGGCCGACCGACGAAGGCACCGCTGCATTGATCCACGCGTTGCGCAGCCAACAGAGCGTGATCGAGAACGAAACCGGCGTGGACATGGGCATCACCGGCCTGATCCCCATTCAGCAGGACGTTACGACACAACTTTCAAACGCCATGCCGGTGTACTTGGCGCTGGTCGTCGGCTTGGCGCTGGTTCTGCTGTTGATGATTTTCCGCAGCATCACCGTGCCGATCATGGCCGCACTCGGATTCCTACTCTCCGTCGGTGGCGCCTTCGGCCTGACCGTGCTGGTGTGGCAGGAAGGCTGGGGCGGCCTGTGGGACTCGCCGGGGCCGCTGATCAGCTTTATGCCGATCTTCCTCATTGGCGTGACATTCGGGCTGGCGATGGATTACCAGGTGTTTATCGTTTCGCGTATGCGAGAACGCTTCAAGCACGAATCCTTCGAGGCTGCCAAGAGCTCCAAGTACACACCCGTGGAAGACTCCGTGATCTTTGGCTTCGGCATGGGTGCGAAGGTTGTGACGGTGGCGGCGCTCATCATGATCGGCGTATTCGCCAGCTTCATTTTCCAGCCACTGCCGTTCGTACAGATCTTCGGCTTCGCACTGGGCGCGGCCGTGCTATTCGATGCATTCCTGGTGCGCATGACATTCATCCCCGCCATGATGATGCTGCTCGGCAAAGCCACCTGGTACATGCCCAAGTGGCTGGACCGCGTGCTACCGACCTTTGACATTGAAGGCTCGCAGCTGGAGCGGGACTTCCGCTCCGGCGCCATCCAGCGCTTCGACAACGAAGGCCGGTCGCTGGAACGCGTGCGCTAGCGCGCGGGCGCGCGACATGCATGCCCGCGCCTGCCCGCCGACCATCCGGCCTGGCCCGCTAGTGCTGACCCAGGCGCTCCTGCCAAGTCGGGCCGTAGTAGCGAGACATGAATTCCTCCCGGAACTCATAGAAACGCCCCTGCTCCATGGACTCGCGGATCCGGTCCACCAGCCCCACCATAAAGTGCAGATTATGCAGCGTGCACAGCGTGCCAGCGAGGAATTCCTTCGCCTTTAGCAGGTGGTGAATGTACGCGCGCGAATAATTCTCCGAGACGTAGCCGCCTACTTCGGCGTCAATAGGAGAAAAATCCCTCTTGAACCGAGCGCCCATAAGATTCAGGCGACCGTCGAGCGTGTACACGCCACCGCGGCGGCCCAGGCGGGTGGGTGCGACGCAATCGAACGTGTCGGCGCCGGCCTCGATCGCGGTGAATAGGTCGTCTGGCTCCGAGATGCCGAGCAGGTGGCGGGGCTTATCCTCCGGGAGTTCCTCGGCGACCCAGCGGACGATCGTGCCGAGGTTTTCCTTCTCCAGCGCGCCGCCAATGCCGAAGCCGCCGAACCCGCGGTTGCCCTGAGCCTCCGCTTCGCGGGAGAGCTCCACCAGGCCGCGCGCTGCCTGCCGCCGCAGATCCTCGTACTGTGCGCCCTGCACCACGCCCCATAGGGACTGCAGTGGCCGGTGTTGGCGAATGTCCGTCAGACGCTGGTGTTCCGCCAGGCAGCGGCGGGCCCAGCGGTGCGTGCGGGCGACGGATTCCTCCTGGTAGGAGCGTGTATTCACCAGGGTGGTCAGCTCGTCGAAGGCGAACATGATGTCCGCGCCCAGCTGGTGCTGGATCTGCATCGACACCTCCGGCGTGAAGCGGTGCTTGCTGCCGTCGATGACGCTGCGGAAATCCACGCCGTCCTCGTCGACCACGGCCATGCGCTTCTTCTGCTGCTGGATGATGTCTGCCTCGCTGCGGCCTTTTGTGTCCATGGCCAGGACTTTTTTGTAGCCCACGCCGAGGCTCATGACCTGGAAGCCGCCGGAGTCCGTGTACGTCGGCCCGTGCCAGTTCTCGAATTCCGCGAGCCCGCCGCCTTCGTCCACGATGTCTGGCCCCGGCTGCAGATATAGGTGGTACGCGTTCGAAAGCATGGCCTGCGCGCCCGTCGATCGCACCTGCTCGGGTGTGAGGGTCTTCACCGTTGCTTTTGTCGCCACCGGGATGAACGCGGGGGTGCGGATCGTCCCATGCGGTGTTTCTATGACGCCCGTACGCCCCAGCGGTCCCGCTTCTCCCTTTTCGCGGGAGGGGCCGTGGGTTGTGGCCTCTCCGGTTGTGTCGTCGCTGGTGCTTGCGCCCCCGGTTGCGGTTCTGCGGGTTGTGGCCTCTCCGGTTGTGTCGTCGCTGGTGCTTGCGTTCCCGGCTACGCCTCCGTGGGTTGTGGTTTCTCCGGTTGTGTCGCTGCTGGTGCTTGCGCTCCTGGTTGCGCCTCCGTGGATTGTGCGCGTGCTGGCGCCTCGCGCGCCGAGGCTGTCAGCCAAGCGAGTGCATACCTTAAAAGACAGGTCCGCTGCAGCGCCTTGGAATCCCTGACCTGCGCGAACGTCATCGTCTGCGCCGGTGTTTTCCTGATCATCGGTCATGGCACCCCAGTTTATCGTCCGCTTCGCTGTTTCCACTTTCCGCGCTGCCGATTCCCCGCCGTCCCCAACCTCGGCGCTACCGTCCCCAACCTCGGCGCTCTCATTCTCCGTCCTCGCGCCACTCACCCCGCCGTTTCTTGCTTCCTTTCGCGGGCGCCCCCCCGAAAGCCGTCACATCAACCCCATCGGTCACACATCGCGCAGCTGCTGGCTCGGGCTAAAGTGTGGATGTCCAAAATCTACGAGTTATTGAAAGTAGCGAGTGTGCAGCACAAAATTGCGACGCTCTGACCTGTGCAAATAGATTAGTTATATTTTAAGACGTGGAATTCTGGACATTCCGCGTCGTGAGTGTCGGAAAATGTGCAAAACCTCCCCTGCTCGCCTGGCTGATCGGCGCGCCCCCGCCCCTGCCGGCGCATCAAAAATCGCTTAAACGGGCTGAGAATCGCTTAGCCGTCACGGGGCTTCCCACGCTGGCACGCCTCCCCGGTAATTGGCGGCGGGAAACTCGAGCCCATGCTGCGTCATCTGCCTGTGGAGCCTGCAAATATCCGCCACGGCGGTGCCATCGCGGAAGTTGTCTCGGTCCACTCGGTAAATCCGCGCACCGAGGTTCTGCAGTTTGCGCTCTCGTGCCCGCTCGCTGATGATTTGCCGCGCTGCGAACACCTCTTCGTTGACCATCCCGCCAGGCAGGCCACCGGACAGGCCGCTGGACATCCTGCCGGACAGGCCACCGGACAGGCCGCCGGCCTGACCGGGTTGGTACTTGCTCTGGCCGTCGTATTCGATCACCAGCCCGCACGGGTAGAAAAAGTCCACCCGACCTGCGAAGTAGCCCTCGTAGTGCAGCTCCACTTGTTGCATAGGCGCAGGTAGTCCAGCCTCCCAGAGCTTCACCTTCAGCGCGGATTCCCGTGGACTCTCGGACGCGCCATTGATCAGCCGAAGCGCTTCCCTCGCCTTCGCAATCCCCCGGAGTCTCCGCAGTCCGTTTGCGTCGGCGCGCAATTCCGCTATGAACTCCGGAGTTCCCAGTCCGCCCATTGCGGCTCGGGCTGCGAACTCTGCGGCCACGACTGCGTCTGCCACACTGTGCCACCGAGCGAGATCGATGATCGTATCGTTAACGCCGGTGAGCCGCACCTCCCGCAATCCGTTCGAGGTTTCTATTTGCAGCGTTTCAGCACGTTTGGCGGCGGTCGCGTGCAATGGCCGTGGGGTTCGGAGCTGCAGTTTCGCGGTTGTCCCTTCCGGCGGATGGAAGCCGATTTCCGCGTTGGGGTCAGCCCGCCTGGCGATCGGCAGCCCCCACATCAACGCTGCGGACTGTCCGCAGAGGATCCCGTTCGTGCAGCTCAGCACATGTGCAATCCCGTGTAGTCGCAGTTTATCGTCGCGCGACAGTGCCTCCCATCGCGCGCGCTCGGCGTAGATCCCCGGCGCAATCTTGTAGTACCGCTGCCCGCGCCCGAGTCCACGCCGTGCGCCGGGCGGGAGTCTCTTCCCCTCTATAAGCAGCGTTGTGGTTTTTGCTTCGTGACGCCCCCACGTCTCCAAACCCACATTCCCCCTAAAGGTCTGAACCATCCCCCTTTGGCTTAAAAGTATGACAGATCCACGGGTAGCCTTGCCAGGGAAGCGGAACAGGAGGCGTTGGCATGGAGGATCTGATGCAGCGAGGGGCGGGGCGGTACGCGCCCAGCCCCTCCGGGGATCTGCACCTGGGGAATTTTCGGACTGCTGTGCTGGCGTGGATGTTCGCGAAGCATGAAGGCCGCGAGTTTCTGATGCGCGTCGACGATATTGATGCTCAGAGGTCCTCTGAAGCCGCTGCGCATCAGCAACTACTGGACCTTTCCACTATGGGGATCACTTACGATGGGGAAATTCGGCGTCAACAAGAAACCTGGTCGGAGTACGAAAAAGCGTTAAACGATCTGCGCGAACAAGGGCTCGTGTACGAGTGCTATTGCTCGCGGAAGGACATCGCGGAGGCAGTTCGTGCGCCGCACGCCGCACCGGGGGCATACCCGGGAACGTGTCGAGACTTAGGTGAGTCGGCGCGGGCGGCGAAGCGCGCGGAGCTGGCGGAGCGGGGGCGCGTACCGGCACTGAGACTGCGCGCGAGCGTTGGAGAATGGGAAGTCCGCGAAAGCTTCGCTGCAGGCCGGCGTGGGGGCGGAGCGTACCGCGGGGTGGTGGATGACATGGTGCTGCGGCGCGGTGGAAACGCTCCCAAGGGCGCGGGCAATGCCGGCGCTGTCGGCCACGAGGCGGTGAACCGGGATTACGCCTACAACCTGGCAGTTGTCGTCGATGATGCGCTGGCCGGGGTGGGGCAGGTTGTGCGCGGGGATGACCTGCTGAGCTCCGCCCCTCGGCAGGCGTACCTTGCGCACCTGTTGCGACTTCCACCCGTGGAGTATGTACACGTTCCGCTGGTGATGGGGCCCGACAGCAAGCGTTTGGCGAAGCGGGACGGGGCCGTCACGCTTCGGGACTTCCCCGGCGGGGCGGAAGGGATGTTGCTGTGGATCGCGGAATCGCTGGGGCCGGCGGTGGATATCCGCGCGGCCGGAGGGGTGCAACCCGCCGAGCTGCTGGCGACCTTCGAGCCGGAGCAGCTGCCCCGCGAGCCAGTCACCTGGACACCTGTGGATTAGCGCACCGCGCGGGGGCGGAACTTCGGCGGGACCTTCTTCTGCGCAGCCTTCCGCGCTATAGCCGCATTTTTGCTGACCAGCAGCCGTGCCTGGCGCAACCGCTCCTTGGCGAAGGTACGCCGCGGCCCGAGTTCCCACGTCTCGTCGACCAGCTTCTTCGCCAAGGCCACCGAATCCGGCGAGCGCTCTATGATCTTTCGCGCTAGTTCTTCTGCCGCTGCCAGTGGATCCTCGGCCACCTCGGCCAGCCCTAGCTCCGCGGCGCGTTCCCCGGAGAAGGTCTCCCCGGTCATGGCCAGCTTTTTCACCACGTCAACCGGCAGCAATTGCTTGAGGGACATGATCCCCGACATGTCCGGCACCAGGCCCCATTTAGCTTCCAACACGGACCAGTGGGCGTCATTGCTAGTAAACCTAAAGTCCGCACCAAGAGCGATCTGGACACCACCGCCGAAACAGTAGCCCTCTACCGCGGCAATCACCGGAAACGGCAGACGACGCCACGCCCACGGCGCTTCCTGGAAAGTGTTGGTGCCGCGCAGGGGACGCGGGATGAAATGCGAAAGCATACGGGGTGGGCTTTTCAGGGTATCCGCGAAGTCCAGACCGGAGGAGAAATTGCCGTCTGTGCCGGAGAGGATGACGGCGCGGACGGAGCGGTCGCGGCGAAGCGTGTGTGCGGTATCGATGAGCTGCTGGAGCAGGTCGATCGTCAGAGAGTTCAGCTTGTTGGGGCGGTTCAGGCGGACGTGAACGAGGCCGGGAATGGACTCGGAGTATTCCGTGGTGACGAGAGGGGCAGTGGTGGGGGGAGTGCTCGTCGGCGTGCTCGGTGCGTTCATGCATTCCAAACTAAGGCACGGGCCGGGCAGTGTGGGCGGGTTTGGTGAATCAGTGAGAATGCGAAAACCGGCGCCCCCGGAAATTAAAACTTTGGGGGCGCCGGTTTCAAATGGCGGAGGATGTGGGATTTGAACCCACGAGGGATGTGACTCCCGCACGCGTTCCAGGCGTGTGACATAGGCCGCTAGTCGAATCCTCCATGCCGAACGGCAGAGCTAAAAGCAATGGCTCTGACGTACTCGTGACAGGTTACACAACGCGGCCTGTGGTTTCCAAATCGGGTGCTGGCGCCTGGAAAGTGGGCGTCAATAGGGAAGAAGAGTAGGCCTTTGGAACAACGAGTGCACGTGAGTTAGTATGGGCAGCGGATTCCGCGCGGCGTGTATCTTGTGAACTCCCCCAGGGCAGGAATGCAGCAAGGGTCAACGAGCTCTGACGGGTGCGCGGGGTCCCCTTTTTTATCTATTACCGGGGGACGGGGCTCGGGAGCTAGGCTATAGCCAGTTGTTGTGCTTAAACCACCACCACATCAACGCGACTACGCCAACCATCGCCGCTAAGCAGACGTAGTACGCGTAGTGCCACTGCAGCTCAGGCATGTTTTCGAAGTTCATGCCGTACACACCCGCAATCATTGTCGGGGCGGCGGCCATACCGACGACCGCGGAAATCGTGCGCATATCTTGGTTTTGACGCAAGGAAATGATCGCCGAACCCGCCTGAATAAGGGACGATAGGCGCTCGTCGAAGGAATCGATCTTGTCCTTTGCCAGCATGGCGTGATCCAGCACATCGCGGAAGAAGGCCCGAATCTGCTTGGACGTGAGGTCCTTATGATTTTGGATCAACGCGCGCAGGGCGGGGATCAGTGGGTCGATAGCATGCCGCATTTCCAAGATCTCGCGCTTGAGGGTGTAGATGTTCTCGATGTCGAACTCGTCGCGGAGGGTGAAGACCTCCTCTTCGAGATCATCGACCCGGGTTTCGAGCTGTTCGGCGATGCGTGTGTACTCGTCGACTAGATAATCCGAGATAGCCCACGCAATAGAGAGCGGCCCTTTGCTGCGTAGCTCCGGAGCCTGGTGGAGCCGCATCTCAGGGTTCGGGAGATCCGTGCCATGGGAAATGACGATGATGAACTTCCGGCCAATGACCATCTGCACTTCGCCGGTTTGAATGATGTCGCGCCGGTCGATGATGTCCTGGTTATCCGCATATTGGACGGAGCGGATGACAGAAAACAGCTGATCCTCGTAGCGCTCCACCTTTGCACGCTGGTGGGCATTGACGGCATCTTCAACAATCAGTTCGTCGACGCCATAGCGCTGGGCGACACGCAGCATCTGTTCCTCGGAGGGCTCCTCCAGGGTCACCATGACAAAGTCCTGACTGGTGCCATCCGACAGCTCCTCGATGTCCTTGAGAGCCGTGATGTAGTTGGCCTGACCTGGGTACTGCTTGCCCTGTACATAAAGGCGACACTCGCGGATAGCTCGTTCGACGGGGACCCGGATCCGGTTTGGTTCGTGCTTTGCCATGGTGAGTCCTTTCCAACTAAACCCGGTGGTTCGCGCGGTGCTACACCGCTGCTTGTCCCTCGCAGCCTGTCGATATCCTAACCGTCAGCCCGTAGCACTGCAGATGTGGGTGCCGGTGCGCTGTCCGAGGGTTCAGTTAGACTTGCACACAAAGCTAAATCCAGTACGGCTAAATCCAGTACGCCACAAGCGGGAGAGACATTTTATGAACATCGATAACGTCAACACCGACCTCCTCCTCAGCATGAAAGAGGATGTGCGCCAGGCTTACGAAGAACTACATTCTAAGGGCTTGAACCTGGATCTCACGCGCGGCAAGCCGTCGGCGGAGCAGCTCGATTTCTCGGTTGATCTGCTGAGCCTGCCGGGGGAGAACTTCACCTCCCCTTCGGGATTGGATGTACGCAACTACGGCGGTGGCGTAGGACTGACCGAGATTCGCGAGCTGTGGGCCGATGTGCTGGGTCTGCCGGTGGAGAACGTCATCGCTGGCGATTCCTCCAGCCTGAACATCATGTTCGACCTCATCAGTTGGGCATACACCTTCGGCACAAACGATTCTGAGCGTCCATGGTCTGCGGAAGAAAAGCTCAAGTGGATCTGCCCTGTGCCGGGCTACGACCGCCACCATTCCATTACGGAACTATTCGGCTTTGAGATGGTTACCGTCGATATGACAGACGAAGGCCCCGACATGGATCAGGTACGCGAGCTGGCGAAGGATCCGGCGGTCAAGGGCATGTGGGCCGTGCCGATGTTCGCCAACCCGACTGGTGTGACCTACTCCCAGCAGACTGCGGAGGCCCTGGCTGCAATGGAAACCGGTGCGCCGGATTTCCGCATCGTGTGGGACAACGCCTACGCAGTCCACACCCTGACCGACGAGTTCCCAGAGATCATCAACATCCTCGACGTAGCCGAGAAGGCGGGCAACCCGAACCGTTTCTGGGCTATGTCTTCCACCTCCAAGATCACTCTCGCGGGCTCTGGCCTAGCCTTCTTTGCTTCCTCCACGGAGAACCTGGAGTGGTACAAGAAGATCGCGAACGTGCGCGGTATCGGGCCGAACAAGGTCAACCAGCTTGCCCACCTACAGTTCCTGAAGGATGCCGAGGGCGTACGCGACCTCATGCGCAAGCACGCAGGTTCGCTGGGACCGAAATTCACCCGTGTGGTGGAGATCCTGGAGCGCCGCCTGGGCGAGGCCAATGTTGCCGAGTGGACCGTGCCGGAGGGTGGCTACTTCATTTCTGTGAACCTGCTAGATGGCACCGCTTCTCGGGTGGTGGAGCTGGCCAAGAAGGCCGGCGTGGCCCTCACCGCAGCGGGCTCTACATACCCGCTGAAGCAGGATCCCAACGACCGCAATCTGCGCCTGGCTCCCTCCATGCCGACGATCGAGCAACTAGAGGTTGCCATGGATGGCTTCGCCACCTGTGTGCTTTACGCCGCCATTGAGATGGTCGAGCACGCCGCCGGGCAGCGCTAGATCCCACTGGAACCAACCAAGGGTTAGCCCCACAGTGAGCGCCATTAAGCAGGAGGATCGCCATTAACACCGAAGAAACATTCGTTTGGGTTCAGGGGTTGCTGCCCGGCGAGCCGACCATCGCACGCCGCAGGATCAACGATTCCTTCCCCGAGTTCGCTGTCGCCGAGGTGTTTCTTGGTGACGCCCCCACGGATCAAAACCTCTCGTCCCAGGATGGCGCTGTAGAGGCCGTGCTGGCTGAGACGGTTGCCATGACCATCGACGCGGGGCGCATGGAATCCGGCCTGCAGACCGAGGACGGTTCCGATCTGCGCGTCGAATTGCTGACGGTGGTCAGCGGACACGACGATACCGCTGCTGATTTGTTGGCACATGCAGCCTCGATGATCTCCCAGGATCCAACTCACTGGCCGCCGCAACCCGGCACGCTCCTGCCCGACGTTGTCCAGCAGATGGATGCGGAATCCGAGCGGAAGATCACCGCCCGCAATGGCCTGTTGGTTGTGCCGTACGTATGGGACGATGGCGTGCCGCACGTTCACGAAGTCACCTCTGGCGGAGCGAGCCGCCACTCCAAGGAAGATGACGCGGACGTGGAGTTCACGCACCCTGGCCGACTGACCATCGCAGCTCAGCTGGTGATGCTCACCGATGAAGAGCTGGAGCTGGCGCAGACGGCCGGTGTAGCCGCGGTGCAGGAGCGGTTGGTACGTGAGGGCGTCAATATCAATGACATCTGGCGCTAGACCAACCGTAATGGGTCGTCGCAGGCGGAATGTAGGCTAGGTTCGTGGCACTTTATAGGAAATACCGTCCGGCAACATTTGCCGAGGTCGTGGGGCAATCTCACGTGACCGAACCGCTGTCCGTGGCGCTGGATAGCGGGCGGATTAACCACGCATATCTGTTTTCGGGGCCGCGCGGTTGCGGTAAGACTTCCTCCGCGCGCATTTTGGCGCGCTCTCTGAACTGCGTAAAGGGGCCGACGTCTACGCCGTGCGGGGTGTGCGAGTCTTGCGTATCACTGGCGCCGGGCGGGCCGGGAAACCTGGACGTCACGGAGCTGGACGCGGCGACGCATAACGGTGTGGACGATATGCGTGAACTGCGCGAACGTGCTTTCTACGCGCCAGCGGAATCGCGCTACCGGGTGTTTATTATCGACGAGGCGCACATGATCTCCACGGCAGGTTTCAATGCTCTGCTGAAGATTGTGGAGGAGCCACCGGAGCACCTGATCTTCATCTTCGCCACGACTGAGCCGGAAAAGCTGCTGCAGACGATTCGTTCGCGTACCCACAACTATCCCTTCCGCTTGCTGGCGCCGCCGGATATGCGCGGGCTGTTGGAATCGGTGGTGTCCGGTGAAGGCGTGCCGGTGGAAGATGCCGTATATCCGCTGGTCATCCGTGCGGGCGGCGGGTCGCCACGCGATTCGCTATCCATCATGGATCAGCTGCTCGCCGGTGCCGGGCCGGAAGGCGTGACATATAACCGCGCGCTCGCTCTGCTGGGAGTGACGGATTCCACCCTGATCGACCGTGCCGTGGACGCGCTGGCGGAGCATGACTCCGCGGCATTGTTCGCCGTGGTCGACGAGGTGATCGATGCAGGCTATGACCCGCGCAGATTCGGCGAGGACTTGTTGGATCGTTTCCGTGACTTGCTGGTGGTGCAGGCCGTGCCTGATGCCTTCGACCGGGGGCTGGTAAATGCGCCGGAGGAGTCCCGTGAGACCTTGCGTGAGCAGTCGGAAAAGATGGGGCAAGCGACGCTGACCCGCTGTGCTTCCCTGGTAAATGAAGGGCTGGCACAAATGCGCGGGGCGACGGCGCCGCGACTGCTGCTGGAGATTCTATGTGCCCGCATGGCGCTGCCCGCTGCGGGTATGACAGTGGAAGCACTGGCGCAGCGCGTGGAGGCTTTGGAAAAGGGGCGCGGAGGCGCAGCTACCAGCGCGGGTACCGGCACCGGTGTGCGCGCTAGTCGAGCGGAAATGTTTGCGCGCCGGAGGAAAGCTGCGACCCAGCCGGATCAGCCAGGCCAACCCGCACCGGAGGAACAGCCCGACGAGCAAGCGCAACAGTCGCAACAGCCGCGGCAGCTACAGCAGCCACAGCAAATACAGCCTGAGCAGCCTAAGCCCGAGGAGACTGGTGCACCGGTCACAGAACCGATTGCAGGGGAAGAATCCCCGGCAATCGCTGAGGCGCGCCGGGCTCGGGACATCATGCAACGCCACCGCAGAGCCGGAGCTGCGGAACAAGCAGGATCAGCTGGACCAGCAGAACCAGTGGTACCAAAGGAGCCGACGGAACCAGTGGCTCCAGCGGCTCAGGCAGAGCCTGCTGCTACGGCAGAATCTACGGAGACGACTGACTCCGCTCCCGCCGAGCCTGCGCCGACGGCAATGGACTCGGAAACATGGGCGCGGATCATGGATGCCGTCCATGACAAGGACCTGAGCGCCTGGATTGCGCTACGGGGAGCAAGCCCGCGTGCAACCCAGCCCACTGCAGGCGAACTGCATGTGAACCACCACACCGGATCGTTGGCGCGCCTTGTCGGTGGGCAGAAAAACGCAGGCGTCTACTCGGAGGCGATCAAAACCGTCACGGGGAGCCCAGCCCGCATCGTGGTCTACGTCAGCGGAAAACCTGTTGGGGACGAAGCCGCAGGAGGCGATGCAAAGGGAAAAGCTGAACCGGCGGAGGCTCAGCCCGCCGCCGGTGAGGATCAGGAAACAGCCCCGACGTCCACGGCGCCCACTGCCACTCCTTCCTCCACCCCGGTGAACCCCGTACCAGCGGAAACCCCGATGGATGCGGTGGCCTCCCGCAGTGCCGCCAACAGTGCCCTGGAACGAGCCCGCGCGATGGAAGAAGCGATGCGCAAAGCCTCGCACTCTCACCGCAACGGTGGCGCCACGGCCAAGGTCAACGCCAAGGCCAACGCTAAATCCAATGCTGATGTCAACCAAACGGATACTCCTGCGCAGGACGATCCGAACTCCGGCTGGCGTGCGCGCGCCGAGCGAGCCAAAGCACGCAAAAAGTACAACATGGAAAATGGCTTTAACGGAGTGCCTTTGCCCGATGAGCCGCCTGCTGATGCTTTTGCCGACGGCCCAGTCGACACTTGGGACGGCAGCGCTGCCGCTTCCGCTGCCAACCCCGCCGACTCAGCTCGGGACTATGCGGCCGATGCTCCGCTACCGCCGGAACCCATGGAGGCCGAACCTCAGCCAGCGGAGAACCTCCCGCAACCCCAACGTGAGATTGGGGGAAAGGAGAGCGAGGGGGCGTCACAAAGAAATGAACAAAGAGAACGCGACGAGCTGCTCGCAGACATCGAGCGCGCCCCCGGCGAGCGCGATCACCGCACACCATTGGAAATCGCAGGTGAGCTGATCGAAAAGAGCCTCGGCGCGGAGCGAGTTCGCTAAGCGTGAACACCACAGCGACCACACGCGACGGCGCCTAACACGCCTGTCGGGACCGACCGGTAGAGTTGTGGAAGAGCAAAATCCAAGCATGGAAAACACCCCATGAAAAACACCAACGAAAGGTAAAAACACATGAGCCAGCCAGACATGAACCAGCTAATGCAGCAGGCACAGCAGGTACAGGCACAGCTGCAGGAAGCACAGCGCGAGATCGCAGCTTCCACCGTTAAGGGCGAGGCAGGCAACGGCCTGGTCACCATCTCCGTCGCCGGCACCGGCGAGGTCACCGACATGGAGATCGACCCCAAGATCGTCGACCCAGAAGATATCGACACCCTCAAGGACCTGCTGCTCGGCGCGTTCAAGGATGCGAACCAGAAGTTGCAGACCCTGGCTGAGGAGAAGATGGGCCCGCTGTCCCAGGGCATGAACGGCCTGGGCTTCTAAGCCTTCTAAGAACTCCAAAGAGAGATCTAGTTGTTCGAAGGACCACTACAGGACGTTATCGACGAGTTCTCACGGCTCCCCGGCATCGGGCCAAAAAGCGCACAGCGCATCGCCCTGCACCTGCTGAATGAGGAGCCGGAAGATATCGAACGCTTCCAAAGCGCACTCGGCCGCCTGCAGCGCGGCGTGACGTTCTGCCGTATCTGTCACAACATCTCCCAAGAGGACGTGTGCCGGATCTGTGCGGATTCCCATCGCGACAAGAGCATCATCTGCGTGGTGGAGGAGTCCAAGGATATTCAAGTCATTGAGCGCACCGCGGAGTATCGCGGGCGCTACCACGTGCTCGGCGGGGCGCTTGACCCACTCAACGGAATTGGGCCAAAGGAACTCAACGTAACCCCCTTGGTGCAGCGCATCGGCGGGGCACTGCCGGATGTTGCGCTCGGCGCGAAGGGCAGCGGTGCTTCACTTAGTGACGCCACATCCACCGTCGGTGACGGTTCCCGCACCGGCGACGTGGAAAATGATATCGAGTATGACACAGCCCCCGAGATCGCCGAGGTTATTATCGCCACCGACCCCAACACGGAGGGCGAGGCAACGGCCTCTTATCTAGCTCGCCTGCTGCGCGACTTCCCCGGGCTGAAGGTCACCCGCCTGGCCTCGGGCATCCCGATGGGCGGGGACTTGGAGTTCGTCGACGAGCTCACGCTTTCCCGCGCGTTTGCGGGGCGCACCGCGCTGTAGCCTCTATACCCCTGTCGCCTGTATACCCCCTGTCGCACGGCGGGACTACAGTGGCGCCCATGAGTAAAAACCCTTTGCACAACGCCATCCGTCCGCACCACCTGTCCCGCGCGGCCGGCATCCGCTCCGCCGTATGGGGAACCGTCTTCGGCATCGCAGGCGTACTGCACTTTGTTAAGCCGGAGGACTTCGACCAGATCGTTCCAGAGGAACTCCCCGGCACCCCGCGCGCTTGGACGCTCGGTTCCGGAGCCATGGAAATCGCCCTGGCCACCAGCATCGCGGCATGTAGCCTGAAGCCCGAATGGCGCCGCGCGCTACGCAGTACAATCGCCCCCGCCGCCGCACTCTTCCTAGTCGGCGTGCTCCCCGGCAACATCAAGATGGCCTGGGACTGGCGCGCCAAACCGCAGCCTGCGCGCGCCATCGCCTTCGCGCGCGTCCCCCTTCAGCTGCCGATGATCCTTAGCGTGGCCAAGCTCGGTGCTTAGAGGCGCTCTTTTCTTAGCGACGCCACCTCACGGTTCAACTGCTCCGCCAGCTCACCCTGGAACTCGGGCAGCTCGTTGAGTGCAACCCCCATCGCGCGGGCGAGCAGCCAGTCCGCCAACTGCGGATTCCTGGCCAGCACGGGGCCATGCATGTACGTGGCCACAACCGAACCCTGCACCGCGCCTTCGGCGCGAGTCTGCCGGTGAGCATCCTCGCCCGATAACCCGGCGGTCTCCGCACCATGGCTGTCGGTGTTGCCCGTGCCCCGGGTAAGGCGCCCCAGGGGCTCGGCATCCGCGCCCAGGATGGTGGCACCCATGTGGTTGGCAAAACCCGTCAGTGGTTCGGTCAGGCCTGTTTCCCCGCCGATTACGGCGGAGGCTGCCGGGGTGGAGGCGATTTCGCCGATCATGCGCTCGGCGAGTTGAGACGTGGTGGCGTCGATAAGCCCCAGTCCCTCAACGGTGCGACCGTGGCTGGTGAAAGACTCGCCAAACACCTGTAGACCAGCACAAATGGCCAGCACCGGGCGGCCGGCGGTGACGGCTCGGGTAATGCCACCATCGCTGATAAGGTGCTCGGCGGCCAGAACCTGCGCGGTATCCTCGCCGCCACCGACGGTGTAGATGTCGAAGGTCTCTGGGACGGGCTCTCCCAGGTGGATTGGTTGGATCTCCGCCGAAATTCCGCGCATACGGGCGCGCTGCCGCAGCACCAAGGCATTGCCATCGTCGCCATAGGTGCCGAGCACGTCGGGCAGGATCAGGCCGATGCTGAGGTCTGCAGGTTTGTTGGCACTGCTCATTTACGCTTCCCCTTCCTTGTCCAGCACCCGCTTCAAATCGCGGAACGCTGTGTAGTTCGCCAGAACCTCCACGCGGCCCGGCGGGCAGGAACGGATCGCCTCGACCGTATCCTTAATCAAATTGTGCTCGACGGCGGCGTAGCCCAGGCGAACAGCCAAATCAGTACCGCGCTCGCCGGCGGCCACCACGTGCACGCCCTCGAAGTTCTCGAACCGTACGTCCCAGAGCCACGACAGGTCCTGCCCGTCGGCAACCTGGCCATTTACGCTGATCACGAGGCTATCGGCGGTGCGATCCACCATGGAAAGTGCCTCTTGCCAACCGGCTGGGTTCTTCGCCAGCATCAGGCGCACCTCGTGGTCGCCGAAGCGCACCACGGAGTAGCGGCCTGCGACATTATCCACCTTCTCAGCCGCGGCGATGGCCTGCTCGGTGGGGATCGGACGGTGCAGCAGTTCTCCCACGGCCACAGCCGCTGCGACGGCCTGCGTGGCATTGCCGCGGTTCGCGTTGCCGGGGAGGGTTAGATTCATGGGGTGCAGTTGGCCCTCACGGTCGATTAGCCCTTCTTCCGTGATGCGCCAATCGGGGGTTGGCCTGCGGAATTCCCGGCCATCGAGGAGCTTCTTGGCGGCGAACCAGTCCACCACACCATCCTCGCCGGTGCGGTGGATGATCGCGCCTTCGGTGCGCGGGCAGCTGGTGGAATCGCCCGCCCAGCCGAAGCCGGCGCTGACCCACTGAACGTTCGGGGAATCCCAGGCGGCGGAGGTGACAGAAACGTCGTCGCAGTTCGCGATGATCTGCATGTGTGGGCGTGCTTCCACGCATGCCCGCAGTGCCCGTTCGATCTTGTTGATCTCGCCCACGCGGTCCAATTGGTCGCGTGAGAGATTCAGTAGCACCAGTACATCTGCGTCCAATTTCTCGGCAATGCTGGGGACGTGCAGCTCATCGACTTCGAGAACCAGCGCTTCGGCATCACGCCCGGCGAGTAGAGCGCTAATAACACCAGCATCCATGTTGTCGCCGCCCTCGTTGGTGCAGACGGTAGCTGCAGAGCGAACGGCGCTGGCCAGCATGCGTGTGGTTGTGGACTTGCCATTCGTGCCCGTGATCAGCACTGTTGGTCGCTTCACGCCACCTTTGCCTGGCCCTAGGCTTGCCATCAGCTGCGGGTCGATGGCCCCGCCGACTAGGCCGCCGATCATGCCGCCGGCTCCGCGGCCCGCTTTTCTTGACGCCCACGTGGCCAGTTGCGCCATGCGGATCGCCACGGAGCTGCGGATCCGCTGCAGGCTGGAGCGACGTGCGCCGGCGGGCTGCCGTTCTCCGTGCTGCGTGGAGCGCTGCGTGGCCGTGCGCTGTTCAGTGCCGGGCTGAGCGCCGGTTCGATCTGATTTACCCATGGGGACTAAGTGTACCCGCAGGGGCGTGCTGGAATTTGGAGGCTGGTGCGCCGGAGATGGCGAGCGTTAGTCCATTTGGAGAACAGCGCGAAGTTCAGCGAAGAGTTCGGGCTTTACTAGGTGTGTAACAGTGCGACCTGTTCGGGCCTTGCGGAGCAGACCTGCATCGGTAAGCCGTTTTAGGTGATGTGAGACCGTGGGCTGGCTTAGTCCCGTGATGTCTGTTAGCTGGTTTACGCTGATTGGTTCGCAGCCTTTGGCTGCCAGATGGGAGAGTATTTGCAAGCGGGCGGGGTCGGATAGGACCTTGAACAAGGTGGCATAACGGGTGGCCTCAGGATCCGATAGCGGTCCTTTGCTCAAGGAGCAGCATGTGGAGATGTCTGCGAGCGGAAAAATCTGCGGGGTGGCCATACGGGCATCTTATATTGACAGATATCAATATGTCATTTATATTGACGAGCGTCAATATGTCACTTGGTTTTATATCGACGTGTGTCAATATCTAAGGAAGGTTGCATGACAGCTTCGTTGCGTCCACGGATGTCCTTTTTGGATAGGTTCCTGCCCGTGTGGATTATCCTCGCGATGGTTGCTGGGCTGCTCGTTAACCGGGTGGTGCCAGAAATCGGAACGAAGCTCGGGGAACTGGAGGTGGGAGGGATCTCGCTTCCGATCGCACTCGGCCTGCTGGTCATGATGTATCCGCCGCTAGCGAAGGTTCGCTACGACAAAACCCGGCAGATTGCGGCGGATAAGCGCCTGATGGCGGTTTCCCTCGCCCTCAACTGGGTCGTTGGGCCCGCGTTGATGTTCACCCTGGCCTGGGTATGTTTGCCCGACGAGCCTGAGCTGCGCACCGGGCTGATTATCGTCGGCCTAGCCCGGTGCATCGCGATGGTTCTGGTGTGGTCGGAGCTGTCCTGCGGGGATAGAGAGGTGACCGCCGTCCTTGTGGCGATCAACTCTGTGTTCCAAGTGCTCATGTTTGGAGTGCTGGGCTGGTTTTATCTGCAGATTCTCCCTGGCTGGCTGGGGCTTCCCACAACCTCGGCAGACTTTTCCTTCTGGTCGATCGTGGTATCCGTCCTAGTTTTCCTGGGTATCCCGTTGACGGCTGGCTTGGCTTCCCGCGTGCTCGGGGAGAGGCTGAAGGGTCAGCAGTGGTACGAGGAAAAGTTCTTGCCCGCGGTTTCTCCCCTCGCGCTGATCGGCCTGCTTTATACGATCGTGCTTCTGTTTGCGCTGCAGGGAGAGCAGATTACGGACCACCCGTGGACGGTGGCTCGCACGGCGGTTCCGCTGGTGGCCTACTTCGCTGGAATGTTTGCCCTGGCGCTGGCTGTGTCCAAGGCTGCGGGGTTGAATTACGCCCAGTCGGCCTCTGTGTCTTTTACCGCTGCGGGCAACAACTTCGAGCTTGCCATCGCCGTGTCTATCGGTACTTTTGGTGCGACCTCAGCGCAGGCACTGGCTGGAACGGTCGGCCCGCTGATCGAGATTCCGGTGCTAGTCGGTCTGGTCTACGTCATGCTGTGGGTGGGGCCTAAGCTCTTCAACGGCGATCCGACACTGCCCGTGCGGCACAGCAGTCCAGCACGTTCCGTCTCGATGGGGGAGGATTAAACCATGAGCAATAAACCTAAGGTGCTTTTCATCTGCGTAGGCAACGGCGGCAAGTCGCAAATGGCGGCCGCTTTGGCGGACAAGCATGCTGGCGAGGCCATTGAGATTCATTCCGCTGGCACCAAACCGGCAACGAAGCTCAACACGGAGTCGGTGGAATCCATCAGCGAGGTCGGCGCGGACATGTCCGACGGCCGCCCAAAAGCAGTAGACCCGCAGTTGCTGCGAGAGGCTGACCGGGTGGTCATCCTCGGCAAGGACGCTCAGCTGGAGCTACCCGCCGGCGCGCAGGGGACCCTCGAGCGGTGGGTTACTGACGAGCCTTCCGAGCGCGGTATTGAGGGCATGGAGCGCATGCGACTGGTGCGTGATGACATTGACGCTCGCGTGCGCGCACTTATCACCGAGCTGAAGGGCGACTAACCGGCGCCGAGCTGCCAGCTGGCTTTTGGGGGTGATGTCCAAAATTCCAGGTCTTAAAATATAACTAATCTATTCATGCAGGTCAGAGGGTTACGTTTTTGGGCTGCAAATGAGCTACTTTTAATAACTCGTAGATTTTGGACATTGACGCTCTAGCCGCCCCCTGCTCCGGCGCCTTCGAGGGGGCGGGGCACACCGGGCTAGTTTCCGCCGTTGGCGGAACCCCCGGAACTCTTGCGGCGCCGACGCCTCCGACGATTTCGCTTGCCGCTGGGTCCCGGGATTTGCCCCTCGTGGCCGCCAGAGGTGGCGTTGCCCTTGTGGCCGGAGTGGCCGGAGCTGCCAGAGGTGGCGTTGCCCTTGTGGCCGGAGTGGCCGGAGTTGCTCGGGCGACCGTTCTTGTTCGACTTCTTAGACTTGCCGGATTTCCCCGAACCCGACCCGCCAGCGCCTGAGCCGCCACGCGGACCTGCCAGCCCACTGGTCCGGGGACGCGCGCCGGCACCCGGCTTCGTTGGCTTGGCCTCCTTCTCGCCGGGCTGCACATTAGCCAGCAACGCCAGGAAGTCCTCATCGCGCACCAGCGGAATGCTCTTCCGGTCAGCGTGCATCGCCTTACCGCGCAGCTCGTAGTTCTCGTTGCACACCACAAGCGAGCTGCGACGATTTAGCTTTTCGCTATACGCCAGACCCGCGGCAACACCTTGGCCAATCAGCTCGTCCGGGTCGATTGCCACGTCCGGGCTGACCACAAACTCCATACCTTCAACTAGCGGCTCCCCGCTCTTCCACACGCCAGGATTCACGAAAGGCCGGGGAGAATTAGCGGCGTCAATACGAAGGCCACTGCGCCGCAGCCCGAACTGATCGGCTGCGAGGTCTTCGGGATCCAGCACCGTCAGCTCGCCGCCTCGCTGTTGTGCGACCGCGAGGGCCGCGGTGAGTCGCGCGTTTGCTTCTAGCAGCGCGTCGGGGTCGATCTCTCTCTTGGTTAGTGACGCCGCCGCACCAACCTCCGGCAGTGCTGTCGCAGGGACGTGCACGGCGGGCCTGCTGGAGCTTCCAGATGCGTTTGTGCTGGTAGAAGCCTCAGTCTGGGAAGCGTCACCGGCAATACCGTAGCTGGCGACGATAGCGCGCAGACGAGGGTCGGTGGAATCGATGGCCTGGCGGCGAGCGGTGGCGAGCGTGTCGATGATGGAAACCGGTGCGGGCATTGGAATGCGCCGACCCCCGCGACCGCGGCCACGGCTGCGACGGCCGCGGTTCGCGGAGCGTTGTACCAGCTTGAACTCATGAGTGAGGAAGCCCCACACATAATCGGACTCATGCATGATGAGTGTGCGCCCGTCCAGCGCCTGGTGGATCAGCTGCGCGCTGGAGTTAAAGCCGAGAGCTTGGGAAAGCTCGTTGACCTGGTAACCGTGGAGGTGCCAGGGGCCTGCGTCCTCGCCGGGGTTGAGGTGGCGGGTAAGCGCAGTGACCTCCTGGCCGATGTTGATGGTGGGCAGGTCGGCTGTGTCGGTGACGCTGGCAGCATTGTTCGTCGTGGGGGCTGCGCCGGGGCCGAAGAACACCACGGAAAGAGCCACCAGACGAGAGGTCTTCGGGTGGATACCGGACGTGGAGATGCTGACAGCCGCGAACGGCGCCTCTTCCAAAGACGGGAGGTCGTGCAGCGCGGATTCGAGTTCCTCGCGTGGGCTCGACTGGTCGGCGTTTTCGGGGGAGCCGGAGGAGTCAGGGGAGGAACCAGCGTCTACGTCAGCGCGTGAACCAGCGTTATGGCTTGCACTCACATCCGAAAAAGTTACAGCGAGAGAACCTGCCGGGCGGCTAACCCTCCGGCGCGGGCGCCGGCGGCGGCGCGCGCCGGTGTGCTCGGGGCCGGGGACGGCCGAGTGATCGTTCTCATTCATGGATTACATACTACCCAGCAGGGTGGGGGCTCCTGTGGCCAGGCTGCAGCCCGGCAGACAGGGCCTTTAAGCACCCTGGGAAACGCCCGCAGCAGCGTCCTGGGAACGGTTCACCGCAGAGGTAATGGCCTTCAGCGAGGCGTAGGTAATAGAGCTTGCAATGCCCACACCCCAGTACTTTGCGCCGTTAACCTCCGCCAGGACGTAGGCTGCAGCTTCGGCGTCATCGCCCGAGGTACGAGCGTGCTGGCTGTACTCCTGCACCTCCACGTCGTAGCCCAGCTCTTCCAGCGCGTTGCAGTATGCGCTGATCGGACCATTTCCGCGGCCCTGCACGGTCTGCGGTTCGCCCTTGAACTCGATCTGGCCGGTGACCTTGGCTTCCTCACCCTCACTTTGGCCGCCGTCGACGGTCAGAGAGATCGTCTCGATCGGGGAGACGCGATCCAGGTATTCGCCGGAGAAGATATCCCACATGGCCTTCGGGTTTACCTCGCCGCCTTCGGCATCGGTCACAGCCTGTACAACGGAGGAGAACTCCACCTGCATTGGCCGCGGCAACTGCAGGTTGTGGTCAGTCTTCATGATGTAGGCCACGCCACCCTTGCCGGACTGAGAGTTCACGCGGATCACGGCCTCGTAGGAACGGCCAACGTCCTTCGGATCGATCGGCAGGTAAGGAACCTCCCAGGTATCTTCCGCGAGAGCGTCCAGACCCTTGTTGATCGCATCCTGGTGAGAGCCAGAAAACGCAGTGAACACCAGGTCGCCACCGTAGGGGTGGCGCTCCGGCACGCGCAGCTGGTTGCAGTATTCAACGGTGCGGCGTACCTGGTCGATGTCAGAGAAGTCGATCTGCGGATCCACACCTTGGGTCAGCATGTTGAGCCCCAGGGTCACCAGGCAGACGTTTCCGGTGCGCTCGCCGTTGCCGAACAGGCAACCTTCAATTCGATCCGCACCGGCCATATAACCCAGCTCGGCAGCGGCCACGCCGGTGCCGCGGTCGTTATGCGGGTGCAGCGACAAAATGATGGAGTCGCGGCGGTTCAGGTTACGGTGCATCCACTCGATGGAGTCCGCGTACACGTTCGGGGTGGTCATCTCTACCGTGGAGGGCAGATTCAGGATGATGGGGTTCTCCGGCGTCGGATCCATAACCTCCACGACTGCATCGCAGACTTCCTTGGCGTAGGCGACCTCGGTGCCGGTGTAGGACTCCGGGGAGTACTCCCAGCGCCAGTTGGTATCCGGGTAGTCGGCGGCGATGGTCTTGATCAGCTCGGCGGCGTCGGTGGCCAGCTTCTTGATAGCTTCCTTGTCCTTGCGGAACACGACCCTGCGCTGCAGCTTCGAGGTGGAGTTGTAGAAGTGGACGATGACGTTCTTTGCGCCCTCGCAGGCTTCGAAGGTGCGGCGGATCAGGTGCTCACGAGCCTGCACCAGTACTTGGATGGTGACGTCATCGGGGATCATGTTGTTCTCGATGATCTCGCGGACGAAGTTGAAGTCGGTCTGGGAGGCGGAGGGGAAGCCGACCTCGATTTCCTTGTAACCCATGTTGACCAGCAGTTCGAACATGCGGCGCTTGCGCTCCGGGCTCATTGGGTCGATCAGCGCTTGGTTGCCATCGCGCAGATCTACGGCACACCACTGCGGGGCACGGTCGATGACCTTGTTGGGCCAGGTGCGGTCCGGCAGGGTGATTTCCTCTACCTCTTCGAAGAAGGGCTGGTAGCGGACGTGGGGCATGGAGGAGTTGCGCTGTTTGTTCCATGCAGGTTGATCCGCGGGGATCTCGCCGTTGGGGGTATTGATGCGGGCGGGTGCGGAGATGAAAGTGTCGTTAGACATAGGTGGGGGCTCCTGAAAAGACGGGGAAGAAGTTGTTTGTTCTTTGTCGTGATTCCCGACCGGCAACACCAAACTCCGCGACGGGGTGCCGGTCGGTGGGTGAGCTGTTTGCTCACTATCGCTTAAAACCTTTGAGCCCCGCCGCGTCACAGAAGCAGGTTGCGCGCTGGCGTAGTCATGTTTCCGACTATAACCCGACTATTAGCTACGTCACATGAGAATGATGTTTTGTCCCACTATTTGGGATATGTGTCCCTCATTGTGGGGTGGTTGTTGTGCTGTTTGGTGACGCCGTCATATCAGTTGCCCCAGTTTCGGCGGTCGCATTAGTCGCGCTAGTCGTGGTTGTATTGGTCGTCGTATTGGTCGTTGTATTGGTCTCTGTGTCGCCATCCTCTTCGAGAGACTTCCGGCTGAGAATCACTGTCGAGATCAGCATGACGGCGATCGCAGCTGCCATGTAGGCGTATTCCCATTCTGTAATGCGGAACTTCTCGCCCAGCACGATATATCCCAGAATGAACGCAAAAATCGGCTCCACTACCGTCATTGCGGGCAGGGAATTCTTAAGCGGGCCGGCGTTAAATGACGCTTGTTGTACCGCCGTACCCACTGCTGCGAAAGCCATGAGCGTCCATAGCTCCCAGGAGGCGAGAAGTGCGGGCGCCCCGGAATCGCTAAAGACGTCCACCACAGCCTTCGATAGCACGGCCACATAGCCCATGATCGCGCCGGTGATGGATCCCAAAATCAGCGCGCGCAGCGCCGCTGCCTGCTCCAACGCGTAAACGAAGAAGGCTAGTAGAACCACTGCCCCAATGCCCAGGCAAATAAGCCAGACCGTTAGATCGGGCTCGCGGTGTCCAGGTGCGGGGTTGCCGCGTATCACCAGCACAGCTACTGCTGCGGTTAATAGTCCCGCCCATGCGGTTTCGGACGCCGATATCCGTCGTCCGTCGTACTTCGCCGACAGTGGCAGGGTGAACATCAAGGAGAGGACCAGGATCGGCTGTACTACCAGCAGTGTTCCAAATGCCAGCGCAATGATCTGCAGTAAGTATCCAAAAAGGGCGCTGGCAACACCGACCCACCACATGGGCTGTTTGATGGCATCCATGATGGCGCCGCTGCGGTTTTCGCCGGAAGCGATAGCGATGCGGTGGCGTACCACCGTCCCCCAGGCGATGGTGAGGGCTGAGCCGAGGGCGAAAACAACTGCAAGAGCGTTGTTTTCGATCATCGCGCCCCCTTACCTTTTCTATGCCGTTTCTATCTGCTGTGTTATCTGTACTGCGTTGTTATCTGCACTACGTTTTTCTCAAAGCTTTACTGGGGTAACTGTATCGGACTCGGGGAGGGGAGTCGATTATTGGTCAGTGGCGCGCGTGTTACGTAAGTGGCGCATGTGATTGTCTGGGGTGGGGCGTCATAAAGAAGAAATAGTTCCCCGAAACCTAGCCTCAACCAAACAGACCAACTAGTCTAAAATCTGATTAAGACTAGAACCGGAAGGTGGCAACAACCAGTGGCGCTCATCGTTCAGAAATACGGCGGCTCCTCGCTGGAAAGCGCGGAGAGGATCCGGCGCGTAGCCGAGCGAATCGTGGAAACCAAGAAGCAGGGAAACGACGTGGTCGTCGTGTGCTCTGCCATGGGAGACACCACCGATGATCTGCTGGAGCTTGCCGAACAGGTCAACCCCGTGCCGCCCGCACGCGAGATGGACATGCTGCTGACCGCCGGTGAGCGCATCTCTAACGCGCTGGTCGCCATGGCTATTAACTCCTTCGGTGCCGAAGCGCAGTCCTTCACCGGTTCCCAGGCAGGTGTGCTGACCACCGAGCGGCACGGCAACGCGCGCATCGTCGACGTGACGCCAGGGCGCGTGCAGGAAGCGTTGGACAACGGGAAGATCTGCCTGGTCGCGGGTTTCCAAGGTGTGAACCGCGAGACGCGCGATGTCACCACCCTGGGCCGTGGCGGATCGGATGCCACCGCCGTCGCGCTCGCCGCCGCGCTCAACGCCGATGTGTGCGAGATCTACTCCGACGTCGACGGCGTGTACACCGCGGATCCGCGCATCGTGCCGAATGCGAAGAAGCTCGACACGATCTCTTTCGAAGAAATGCTGGAAATGGCAGCCGTCGGTGCGAAAGTGCTGATGCTGCGCAGTGTGGAGTACGCTCGCGCATTCGATGTGCCCCTGCGCGTTCGCTCCTCATACAGCACCGACATCGGCACCCTCGTCTCTGGATCAATGGAGGATATTCCCATGGAAGAAGCAGTACTCACCGGCGTGGCCCACGACCGCTCCGAAGCTAAGATCGCCGTCCTCGGTATCCCGGACTCCCCGGGGGAAGCGGCGAAGGTTTTCCGTGCCATCGCTGATGCGGAAATCAACATCGATATGGTCGTGCAGAACATCAGCAAGATCGACAACAACCGCACCGACATCACCTTCACCTGCCCACGCACGGATGCAACCCGCGCGATGCAGCTGTTGAAGACCATCAAGGAGCAGAACGACTGGCAGGACCTCATCTTCGACGATCACGTGGGCAAGGTGTCCTTGGTCGGCGCGGGCATGAAGTCCCACCCCGGCGTAACCGCCGACTTCTGCGAAGCTCTGCGCGATGTAGGTGTCAACATCGAACTGATTAGCACCTCCGAGATTCGCATCTCCGTGCTGATCCGCGACACCGACGTGGACAAGGCCGTACGCGCTATCCACGATCGTTTCCAGCTCGGTGGCGATGAAGAAGCCATTGTGTACGCTGGGACGGGACGCTAAAGTAGTCAAAACAGCAGCTCACATGTGCTGCATGGGCAGCTGAAGAGCGCTAAGCAACACCCCGAAAGATAGAAGAGGTAGATCCCCGAATGACCACCATCGCCGTCGTTGGAGCAACCGGCCAAGTGGGCCGCGTCATGCGCGACATCCTCGTCGAGCGGAACTTCCCGGCGGACAAGGTGCGTTTCTTCGCCTCCGCCCGCTCGGCGGGCAAGACCCTAGAGTTCCGTGGCGAGCAGATCGTCGTCGAGGACGTCGCCGCCACCGCCACTGAGGATTTGCGTGGTATCGACATTGCCCTGTTCTCCGCAGGCGGCGGAACCTCCCGCGAGCACTCCCCGCGCTTCGCCGAAGCTGGCGCGATCGTCGTAGATAACTCCTCGGCATTCCGCAAGGACCCGGAGGTGCCGCTGGTGGTCTCCGAGGTCAACCCGGAGGATGCCAAGCACACCCCAAAGGGAATCATCGCCAACCCGAACTGCACCACCATGGCTGCCATGCCCGTGCTGGGCGTACTGCACAAGGCCGCGGGGCTGAATCGCCTACACGTCAGCTCCTACCAGGCGGTTTCCGGCTCTGGACTGGCCGGAGTGGACGCGCTGGTGCGTCAGGTGCTGGATAACCTGGGCAGTGATGTCAACGGCGAGGCCGACAATAGCGAGGTCGATCAGTCCGAGGGGCTGCGTAAGCTGGTCCACGACGGCTCTGCCCTGCACGCCGACAACCTGGAGCCATATGTAGCGCCCATTGCCTTCAACGCACTGCCGCTGGCTGGCAATCTCGTGGACGATGGTTCCGAGGAAACCGATGAGGAACAGAAGCTGCGCAACGAGTCCCGCAAGATTCTGGGAATCCCCGAACTGCGCGTCGCTGGCACCTGTGTCCGCGTGCCCGTCTTCACCGGTCACACCATGACGATCCACGCAGAATTCGACCGCGAGATCACCCCGGATACCGCCCGCGAGCTGCTGGCCGAGGCTCCGGGTGTGAAGGTAGTGGACGTCCCCACCCCACTGGCTGCCACGGGCATCGACGAGAGCCTGGTCGGACGCGTCCGCCAGGATCAGACCGTCGACGGCAACCGTGGCCTCGTGCTGGTCGTCGCTGGCGACAATCTGCGCAAGGGCGCGGCTCTGAACACCATTCAGATCGCGGAGCTGCTGGTTTAGCGGCTAAACCTCGCTACCGCAGCAGCCCGGAGCACACGGCTTGCCGTTGAACGTGTGGCCGAAATCCGGAACCGTGGTCAGTTCACCGACCACTCGTGCCGCCAGGTTTCGCGCGGCCAGCTGATCTTCAGAGAGGTTGGAACTGGGGGCGTCGCTACCAACAACAAGATCGACGACCATCTCGGCGAAACCGGCGGTCAAGCCCGGAGTGGCAACACGCACGAAGGGGATGCCCGCCTTCGCAGCGGCATCGCGTGCCTCGGTATCCAGGTCCCACTGCACCTCCACGTGATCGGTAATGAAACCGACCGGGCACAGCACGATAGCGCGCTTATTGCCAGCCGCAGCGCGCGCCTCAATATGGTCGCACACATCCGGCTCAAGCCACGGCACATGCGGGGAGCCGGAACGTGACTGCCACACGACCTCGACGTCGAGGTTCGTGCCGACGCCGACATCAACCCCTACCGTTTCACCCGTGTGAGCAGGGCCATCCCCGCGGCCACCGACGTTATCGTGCCGAGCCAAATGGCCGGTCCAGCCATAATCCGCGCCGCTGCCGGGGTGGTCGGCGAAGCTGCTGGACTGCTGAATCAAGCGCGAAGCATCCAACACCTGCTGGGAGTACAGATTCCCGCCGAACTTATGCGGACCGGCGGCCTTATCCGCCACAGTCGGCACGGAGTGCGCGGTGAAGATCAGGTCTGCGTCCTCCGCGATGTCCGCGCCATAGTCAGCCCGCAGCTGAGCACGGGCAGCATCCACTGCCTGGGAGAACTCTGCGATGAAAGTAGGGTGGGAGTGGAACTGCGGAAGTCGCTCCACGGTCGGGGGTTGCAGGCGAGCTTTCTCGCACGCATCGATCGCCCTGCGCAGATCTTCCTGGTACTGCGAACAACCCGAGTAACCACCCCAGGCACTGGTGGCGAATACGTAGACGTGGCGGATGCCATCACGGGTCATTTGCTGCAGCGTGTCCTCTACATAAGGCTCCCAATTGCGGTTGCCGAAATAGACGGGAAGGTCGATGCCGCGCCGGGAAAGCTCAGCCTCGATATTGCGAATCAGCTGCTTATTTTGGTCGTTGATCGGGGAGCGGCCACCAAGCGCAAAGTAGTGCTCGCCTACCTTTTCCAGGCGTTCGCGGGGGATGCCACGGCCACGTGTGACGTTTTCCAGGAAGGGCACCACGTCTTCGGACTTCTCCGGGCCGCCGAAAGACAGCAGAAGGAGAGCGGAGTCGGGGGCGATGGGCTGGTTGCTGGCGCTCGTGCTCATGTAGACAAGCCTAGCCCTAGCTACCTGACATTCCTTAAACCAGCTGCGCGTCTTCTCGCCCCAGTTCGTGCCGCAGCGCAGCCTCCACAGTGCGGTAGCGGAATGGGTGGCCCAGTTCCTCTAGACGCTTCGGCACCACGTGTTGGTCGGCCAACGCCAGCTCTCTAGCGCCCTGCTTTCCCAGCAGCACCTCCGGGGCCTGCCTGGGCACGGGGATCAGCGGGAAACCACCTCCGACCTTCGCCAGGATCTGTGTGAACTCGGCATTCGTCAGCACTTGCGGGCCCACCGCGTTTACCGGGCCGTGAAGGTTCGGGTCGATGGCCGCACGGTGGTACACATCCACCACATCGTCCAGAGCCACCCATGCGAAGTGCTGGCTGCCGTCACCTAGATGCCCACCGCCCATGCGCACGCTTGTAAGCAGCAAATCCAGCATCTGGGAACCGCCGCCCAAAACCAGCCCACTGCGAACATTCACTACCCGCTTACCCGCTGCACGAACCGGTTCGGTTGCCTGCTCCCAACCCGCTACGATTTCCGCCAACACGCCACCGCCCTGCTCTGCGGATTCATCCGCGAGGGTGGCGCGATCATTGCCGTAAAACCCGACGGCAGAGGCACACACCATCGTCTCCACGCTAGGGGTTTCCGCCACCAGTCGCGCCAGCTTCTCAGTCGGGCCCAACCGCGAATCGCGTACTTTCGCCACATGTTTGTCGGTAAACCGGCCTGCGATGGGGTGGCCACCCAAGTGGATCAGCACCTGCACTCCGTCGAGCAGACCGCGCGCCGGGTTATCTGGGTTCCACTTCCGCACCGTATCGCTTAAGCCCTTACCCCCAGCGCCGTGGGCGCTGCCATTGCCACGCTGCAGACGAATTACCTCATGCCCCGCCAGTTCCAATAGTGCGCACAGTTGCGTTCCTACCAAACCGCCAGCGCCAGTGACCGCGATGCGTAGTGGATCCTCGTGCAAACGCCGGGCGAACTTCAAGTGCTGCACATCAGCCTGCAGCTGGTTCTGCCGATATGCGAACACCCCCTGGAAAGCCTTTTTCGCAGCCCACCTCGGCAGATTGGTATGCACAGTGTCAGTGATGACTGTCGCCGCTGCCTTGCCTTGTGTGTCCGCAGCCCGGAACTCATGTGTGTGTTCCCACCCCGTGAGCGTGCCGAGCGCCGGGGTTGCGCACACATCGCGAAAAGCCCGCCGATCCGGTGCAGCTCCCTCATAACCTCCAGCCTGGTGCTGTGCCACCCAGGTCACCCCGCCGGGCAGCGCAAACGTCGTCACCCCATCGCGCAGGGACTCTGCCTGTTCGATGAGTTTCATGCGCGTGAAACCTGGCGTCAGACGACGAACAATTCCTGGGCGCCCGTGCAGCGCCCAGACGTCGTCCAAGCCCAAAGGAATGCGGTGAGAAAAGGCGATGGTGCTCATGCCCGCCACCTTATATAAAGCTAGGCCACCCCGAAGCGGCGCTTCGGGCTCTTCTGCCCTTCCTTGGTGACGCCACCGTGCCCCTCGCCGGCCATCTCAACCAAATCCGCACGTGCGCGAGCTACACGGGAACGGATCGTGCCGACGCGCACATTCGCGATCTTCGCGGCCTCGGCGTAGGTGTAGCCCAACACTTGCGTAAGAATCAGGGCCTCGCGCCGGTCGGCTTCCAGCCGGTCGATGAGGGTGCGGGTATCCACCCATTCCGCCCAGCTCTGACCGCCAGTGGTCTCAGCGGCGGGAGTGGAGCTGGTGGCGTCCTCGATCTCCATGACAGAGCTACGAGGACGAGCCATATCGTGGCGAACACTATCGACCCACACGCGGCGCGCCAGAGACAGGATCCAGGTGCGTGCCGTGGAACGCGCAGCGAAACGGGGGAGGGCACTTAAAACCCGCAGGTAGGTCTCCTGCGTTAGGTCATCCGCGCGGTCTGTATCTGCGAGGTGTGCCAGGAGGCGCCAGACGTCGTCGTGTGTTGCAGAAATAAATTTCGTGAGTGCCTGGCGGTCGCCACTGGCGGCGCGCAGGGCGAGATCGGTGACAGCGGCATCGCGTGCCTGGCTGTCTGGTGCCTGGCTGGTCATGGAGTGATCCTAACACGCGGTGCGCGGAATTCTGGCAAGGTGGGTTGAAGAGCCGACTCAGGTATCAGGAGGTACCCATGACTGCTACAAACGACAAACACAACAGCACAGAGGCCATCACATCCGCGAAGGACGTTGCGTCCCGCGGCGTGTGCCCCTACTCCGGAGCTTCGACCAACGTGAACGGTTCCCCGGTCAGCACCGAGGAGCACTCCGCGACGGTGGGCGAGCAAGGCCCGCTGCTGCTGTCCGACGTGCACCTGGTGGAAAAGCACGCGCACTTCAACCGCGAGCGCATCCCAGAGCGCAATGTGCACGCCAAGGGTTCCGGCGCCTTCGGCGAGCTGACCGTCACCGAGGATGTCTCCAAGTACACCAAGGCCGATCTGTTCCAGCCGGGTCGCGTGACCCCGATGCTGGCCCGCTTCTCCACCGTTGCAGGCGAGCAGGGCTTCCCCGATGCGGTACGCGACGTGCGCGGATTCTCGCTGAAGTTTTACACCCAGGAAGGCAATTACGACATCGTGGGCAACAACACCCCGGTGTTCTTCCTGCGCGATGGCATTAAGTTCCCCGACTTCATCCGTTCCCAGAAGCGCCTGGCGGATTCCGGTCTGCGCTCGGCGGATATGCAGTGGGACTTCTGGACCCGCTCCCCGGAGAGCGCACACCAAGTGACCTATCTGATGGGTGATCGCGGTATCCCGACCGACTTCCGCCACATGGACGGCTTCGGCTCCCACACCTACCAGTGGATCAACTCTGCCGGCGAGCGTTTCTGGGTGAAGTACCACTTCAAGACCCGCCAGGGCTGGAAATTCCACAGCGATGACGAGGCCGCGAAGGTCATTGCTTCCGGTAACTTCGACTCTTCACGCCAGGATCTTTATGACGCCATCGAGCGTGGTGACTATCCGACGTGGGATGTAAAGGTACAGATCATGCCTGTTGCCGAGGCCGAGGGCTACCGTTGGAACCCCTTCGACCTGACGAAGACCTGGTCGCAGAAGGATTACCCGCTGATCCCGGTCGGCCACTTCACGCTCAACGAGAACCCGCAGAACTTCTTCGCCCAGATCGAGCAGGCTGCTTTTGCGCCCTCGAACCTCGTGCCGGGCATCGGCCTATCCCCGGACAAGATGCTGCTGGCGCGAGCCTTTGCCTACGCCGATACGCAGCGCTACCGCCTGGGCGTGAACTTCCACCAGCTGCCCTCCAACCGTTCCGTGGTGGCGGAGAAGAACTACTACACCGCCAAGGACGGCGCGGGTAACCAGGAGTTCCCGCCGGCAGGTACGCCCGTGTACTCCCCGAACCGCTTCGAGCGCCCCGAGGGCACGCAGGACGTCAACGATGGCTCCGGCGCCGTCGAGCAGGGAGTTGGTGCTGGTGAGTCACAGTACGGCTTTGGCCGGGGCCAAGAATCCGCCCGCACTGCCGCCGAGGAGTTGGGTCTGTTTGATGACCTGCACGGCACCGACCTCACCCGTGGCGCCTATGTCCGCCACCCGGAGGATGATGACTTTATCCAGGCAGGCCAGCTGGTGCGCGAGGTATTGGATGACGCTGCCCGGGAGCGCCTCGCCGGCAATATCGCAGGCGCTATGGAGGGTGTATCTGACCAGGTGGCAGAACAGTGCTGGACTTACTGGGGCAAGGTGGACGAGAACCTGCGCGACCGGGTGAAGGAGATCTTCACCAGTAAGTAGGCACTATGCGCCCCGGAGCCATGCGGAGGCGCGAGGTAAGCGAGTTCACGTAGGCTGGTCGCCGAGCGGTGGCGACAAGATCACCCCGCCCAGAGCGAGCTTTAGAAATAACGCTAGAGATCACTTCGACAAGCAGATTGAAGAAAGGACTGTTCTTCACATGAGCGACGTACTGTACACAGCAAAGGCAATTTCTACCGGCGGTGGCCGCGATGGCCACGTCGCTACCGATGACCGTCAGATCGATCTGGATGTTCGCCCGCCGCAGGCACTGGGTGGTTCCGGCGAGGGCACCAACCCGGAGCAGCTTGTATCCGCCGGTTGGGCAGCATGCTTCAACGGCGCTCTGCAGAAGACCATCAAGGAAGCCGGCGTCGAGATGGAGCAGACCCCGGAGGTTACCGTCGAAACTTCCCTGAACAAGGTTCCGGAAGGCTTCCGTCTGTCCGCGAAGATCACCGCCACCATCTTCGGCGTGGATCAGGCTAAGGCCGATGAGCTGGTCGCTGACGCACACGCGTTCTGCCCTTACTCCAAGGCCATGCGCGGTGAGATCGACGTGGAAGCCGTTGCCGTCGTCGGCTAAGAGTTTTTAGCTTTCGCGGGAGACCCCCGTACAGCGAATCCAAAACAAGGGAGCCAGCCCCCACCTTTGCGTGGGCGCTGGCTCCCTTGATGTTTGCGAGACTGGGAATCTCGCTCTGCCTGGAAGGCTACTTCGGCTCCTTCGCTTTTTGACCGCCAGACAGCGGCACCGTGTGATCCCAGTGCGTGGCGTGCAGCGCACGGCCCATCACATACGAGCCGACAGCACCCACCACCAGCAATGCGGTAATGGCCACAATGGCGCGGATCAGCTCACCTAGAATGAATCCCTCCGTCGACCAGGAATACACAAGGTTGGAGCAGATCAGCAGCGGAAGTCCCACGCCGACAGCTGGGCCTACCATGTTGACCTGACTGAGAGCGTCCGGAGCAAGGTACATCGCGCGGGCAGAAACAAAGATAAAGATGGACCCCAGAATGGCAAGCACACCTGCGGTAATTGCGCCGAGCCACCCAGGCTCGCTGAACTCGACCATGTCGCCGGCAGCGGCGAGGAGTGTGGTGGACATTTAGCGCCTCCCTCGGGAAATGATGCGGGCATAAGCGATCGTCGACAGTGCGCCGAACAATCCGGCGAAGAGCGCGACCTCGTAGGTGATTGCTGTGCGGTGAAAGATCGAATAGCACAGGAACAACCCGGCCATCGCCATGAATACCATGTCGGAAAGGACGGCGCGGCGGGCGTCATTATGGGTAGACACCGCGCGCCACAGCACCGTAAACAGGGCGATAACAACGATGGCGGCGGCGATGCCCACCAGGATGTTGAGTAGGTCCTTGGGCTCCATCTACTTGCCTTTCTGCTTCGGGGTTTTCTTGGCTCTGCCTGGGTGTTCCTTCGGATACAGCGGATCGTACAAAGTCTCTCCGGGTTTGGTGCGGCCCTCCCGGTCGGGTTGCGACGCCCCCAGGTTGTCCCCGCGGAAAGTATCAATATCGGGGGTGGCGTTCGAGATCCGCGCCTTGGCGCGTTCCGCATTTCGGCGTGCGATTTCGTAGCGCTCCTTTCGATCCATATCCCGCACGTCGGAGGGGTTCTTCTCTTCCTCATCAGACTGCAGGATCGCGGCAACGAAAGCAGCGGCGTGTGGGGTGGAATCCACCTTCTCCACATCGAAAACCGTCTCGTCGGAGGCGCGGCCGCCACGGGAACCTCGGAAACCGCGCGGACCGGGGCGCCCCTTCTCCACCAGGTACTGCACATCGAAATTCAGCGGCTTTTCCTTCACCGAAGGAGCGAGGTGCTCCTCCATATCCGCCAAGCTATCCAGCAGTTCCTGGGGATCTGAACCGTACATGGCGTGCACTGCCAGGAAGCGTTGTACGTGGTACAAACCGTGAGTGCTGAATTCCGAACGGGCTACGGCGAATGCGTCCTTTGAGTTGCGTTCGCCCGCCACCGCGTCGTAGTCAACCTCTTTCGGGCCGGTTACACCCAAGGACAGGGTGCCGGGGGTCATGGTGATCGAAGCGATGAAAGCGGCGATATCCCGCTCGCTGGTTACGCGCAGCGGGTAGTAGATCACCACCGGTGCGATATTGCGGCCAGTGCCGAGGGTATCGATGGCCATCACTACAGATTCCTTGATGATCTGCCCCGTCAACCAGGTGGCGTACCACAGCGCGTGGCCGGTGGATTTCACCGCGTGGACAATACTGAACTTTGCCATGGCTTAGTGTTCCTCCCCGTGCTGGGCCGGTTGCTCTTGGTTCTCCCTTTCGACACGCTCCTTAAGGGCGTCATCGTTCGTCGAACTCCGAGCGTCCGTAGGGACGTTATCCAATCCGCTTGGCCCGGGCGGCAGAACCACGCCGATGGCCTCGTCTGGATCGCCGAGCACCGCTTCAACGTAGGCCGTCGTATCGGTTAGGTTGTCGGCAGCTTTGTTGATCTGCTGGAAGACCGGACCGGCACCGATGAACATGCCGACGGAAATCAGCATCATCACTGCCGACGGCCATACGTAGCGGCTCGGCACGCGCAGCTCCGGGTTGGTTTCGTTGGCGTTCATTTGTCGTCCCCAGAACACCTCGCGCCATACGTAGATCATGGAGACCAGGGCACCAATTGAGGAGATGATGATCGCGCCGATGGCTACCCATGTCTTCCATGTACCGTCCTGAGCTACGCCGAAGACGAGGGCGAGTTTGCCCCAAAGGCCAGAAAACGGAGGTAGGCCGACAATCGCCAGGGCGCCTGCGGCGAAGACAATGGAGACGAAACGGTCGCGGCGTAGCAGGCCCGACAGTTTGCGCACACGGCCGGAACCGTACGTTTCCTCGATCGCGCCGGAGGCCATAATCAGTGCCCCGGCGACGATCATGTGGTGCAGCATGTAGAACAGCCCGGCGCTGATCATCAGGCGCGCATTATCGCTCAAGAACGCCAGGCTGATCAGAATGAATGGGATGCCATTGACCATTTGATAGGCAAGGACGCTGCGCATTGTAGTTTCGCCAAGGCCGGCAAAGCCACCGATCAGCATGCCCAGCACCATGATCACCAGGATGGCCCACGACCAGGTGGGATCCCCCTCGAAGACGGTAAGGTATACGCGGAAGATGGCGTAGATGCCGACCTTGGTATGCAGGGCGGAGAATAGTGCCATCACCGCGGGGGAAGTTGAGGGGTAGGCGCGCGGCAGCCAGGTGTGGACTGGCGCCACGCCTGACTTAACGGCAAGTGCTAGCAGCACCATGCCAAGGGGGACTACCAGTTGCCATTGATTGCCGAACACGCCCTCGGCGAACTCGGTGCCGCGCGGGCCGGCGGCGCCCGCCAGAGCCGCGAGGTTGGTGGTGCCCACAACTGCATAGACCAGCACCACGCCGGAGAGCAGCAGCAGGGAGGTCACCAGGTTCACGACAATGAACATCCTGCCCGCGGCCAGGCGTGCCCACGTGCCCGTCATGGCCAGCAGGCCGAAGGAGGGCATCAACATGACCTCGATAAACACAAAGAGGTTGAACAGATCCGCGGTAAGCAACGCACCCCACACACCGCCGATAAGCATCAGGGTGAGGGCAGGGTAGAAGCGGGTTCGTGTCTCCCCAACCACGTCGGCAAACCAATTGGCGACAAGGGCGACGACGGAGGTCGTCAGGATCATGATGCCCGCCAGATTGTCGGCGGCCAGGGGGATGGAGATACCACCGATAAAGCCGCCGACGTTATCGACCATCACCGTATGGGGTTCGCTGACCTTGGTCAGTATCCACAGGCTAGCGCCGATGCCGAACATGGGTACCAGCAGGCCGAGTGCGCGACGCACAGCACTCCATGGAGCCATCGCAGCGACGGCAGCAGAGAGCAGTGGAACGGCGATAAACAGGCTGAGTAGGGAGCTTCCGGTCATTACTTCTGTCCCTCCTGTAGGCCATCTTCGTCCGCGCTTGAATGCACCTCGGTGTAGTCGTTCGCGCCGAGTTTCTTGGACTTGTGCTCCTCGACCACACCGCCGTGCGTCTTGGCCTCCTCGTAGTTCTTCCACCCCATCGTCTGCAGGGTGCGCAGTCGGCGGGAGGCGGTCTCTACGTCATCGGTGCCGATAGTGTCATCGTCGCGGCCAAGCGCGGCCATGGCGAGCATGACGGCGGTGGAAGCCATTGAAATCACGATCGCGGTCAGCACGAACGCCTGCGGCAGCGGGTCGGCAGCCTGCTCCGGGGTAGCCCGATCCATGAGGGGATCCGTGCGCCACGCGCCAATGCCCGCGGCGAGGATCAGCAGGTTCACACCGTGGCCCAAGAGCGTGATGCCCATGATGATTCGCAGCATTCCACGCTGCATCACCAGGTACACGCCGCCGGCGACCAGGATGGCGATGATGGCTGCGATGATCACTGTTGCTCTTCCTTCTGCTCGTCTGGTTCTTCATTGGTGACGCCGTCAGGCTCATCTGCCTGCACAGTCCCGTTGTCTTTCTGCGTCGGCACCGGTGCACGGGCCGCTTCGCGCTCTGCCCGGTGGGCTTCTTCCTCCGCCTTTGCAGCGGCTGATACCTGGGAAGGATTCAACGGAATATTGCTGCCACCAACGGTGACGGCGACTGGCGAAGGTTTCTTGGCCGGGGTTTCCTTGCCCTCGATAGGGGCGGGGCGCTTGCCCTTGGAGTTCAACCCCATCTTCTGTTTTGCGTTCTGGGCACGGAACTTCGACTTCAGTGTTGCCGGGTCCGTACCCGGCCGTTCGCGACCACCCATCTGGTTGATAACAATGACCACCAGGCCGAGCACTGCCAAGTACACACCACCGTCGAAAATCAGCGAGGTGGATACGTGCTGCCCCAGAATCTCTCCGTGGATGGGGGCGAGGAAGCCGTCACTGATGTAGCCGATCAAGCCGGTGATAAGTGCCATCGCCATACCGGCACCGACGAAGGTGTAGGCAACCTGGTCAGTGAACATCTTCTTCGCCCGAGCCTGCGCCAGGTAGTACATGAAGATGCCACAGGCCGCGATCAGGGCGGCGACGAATCCGCCGCCCGGAGCCTGGTGCCCGCGCCAGAACGTCGCGGCAGACAAGAGCGCCAGGATCGGAACCAACGGATATAGCGTCATCCGGGAGTTAATTGAGTTCAAGTGCGTGGAGCGCAGGTACTTGGAGTAGAACGGTGCCAGCTCCGGAACCTTGTGGACATCCGGGAACCGAGTGGAACCAGGCGCGCGGAATAGCTCTGCGGTAGAACCCGGGCCATAGCCCGGAACCGGGGATCGCGGGATGGACTTGATCAGTGCGGCAATCACAATGCCCGCCATGCCCAGCACCGACAGCTCGCCCAAAGTATCGAAAGCACGGAACTCCACCAGGATGACGGCGACGACGTTGTTGCCGCCAGAGATCTCCGGGGTCTTTTCCAGGTACCACTGTGCGATCTCGGGTTTGTCGTGGCGGCCGATAAGCAGCCACGAGCCGAGGAAAGTAACTAGGCCAACGAGCACAGCCAGAACCGTGGCGAAGCGCGTGCGGTTGGCTCCTTCGCGCAGGTACAAGCGCGGTTGGTGGCGGATAACCAGCATCATGATGACCACCACGCAGAACTCAACCAGCAGCTGGGTCGTAGCCACATCAGGTGCGCCCAAGGTCAGCATGACCCAGGAAACACCCGCGCCAACGATGCCAACCAGCACAACGGAGGCCAGACGCGAACGCGTTCCGATCATCGCCAATACACCCAAGCCAACGATCACCAGCCCCACCAAGTCGACGACGTTGTCGATTCCCTCGACCCGCGGGCTCAAATCCGCCAGACCCTCGATACGCCCCGGCCCCAGCAGGGCAAAGCCCGCCAGCAGAATCAGCATGGAGAAGATCCACACCACGTGCCGGTTGGGGTTCACAGAGTTCGCCAGGCGGCCAAAAGCGCGCCCGAACTTCGTGGAACGTTCGATGAATGCGGTAATCATCTCCGCGCCCGTTGCCACCCCGAGTCGCTTGCCCTCGAGCGGCTGGAGCAGGGGGCGTCGATAAATAACAACAATAAGACCCACGACCAGTACCGCGACAGAGATACCCAAAGGCACCGTCAGTCCATGCCAGAGCGCTAAGTGCGTATGTGCATGGCCGAGCCCTGTAGCCTCCACCACCTGATCGATCGTCTCATCGAAGATACCCATGAACGCGACAACCGGCAGCGATAGCACGCCGGGCAGCACGGCAGGCAGCCATAGATTCACCGGGGCTTCCTTGACATGCGAGACATCCTTGGGCCCGTCGACAAAGGCACCCAGCACATAGCGGGCGGAGTACACGAGCGTGGCAAGTGCGCCGATACCCGCCGCGACCAGCAGGACGATGACGCCCACATTGCTCAGTGGCGCATCTTCGAAGGCAGTGAGCATGCCTTCCTTCGAAACGAAGCCGAAGGTTGGGGGAATCGCTGCCATTGACGCCGCCGCGATCACAGCGGAAACGAAAGTGAAAGGCATCTGGCGCCACAGCGGGCCAAGGCGGCGAATATCGCGCGACCCGGCTTGGTGGTCGACCACACCGGCGATCATGAACAGGGAGGACTTAAACAACGCATGGGCGGCGGTATGAACCAGCGCGGCGCTGATAGCGAAGGGAGTGCCCACGCCGATGGTCGCGACGATCCAGCCCAACTGGGAGACAGTGGAGTAGGCGGTGAGCTTCTTTAGATCCGTCTTTTGGATCGCGAACACGGCGCCCATGATGGCGGTCGTCATGCCGATGACGATGAGCAGCGTATGCCAGGCCATGACGCCCTCGAAGAGGCCGGAGAAGCGCAGCAGCAGATACACGCCCGCCTTCACGACGGCGGCGGCATGCAGAAAGGCAGAGACCGGGGTGTCAGCGGCCATGGCCTCGGGCAGCCAGAAGTGGAAGGGGATTTGTGCGGCCTTTGAAAACGCGGCCAGGGCGATAAGGACGGCGACGATAGCCAGACGCACGTCCTGGCCGTCCCAGGCGGGGGAGTGCAGCATGGCCGTGAGATCCGTCGTGCCCGTGGTGACCACACCGATACCGAGTGCCGCCAGCAGGAACAGACCACCGACAAAGGTCAGCAGCAAGGTGCGGATCGAACCGGCCTCGCCGCCAGAACCCGAGCGGGCGATAAGGAAGAACGAAGCCAGGGAGACAAGCTCCCAGCCGATGAACAGCAGCGCTACGTCGTCCGCCAGTACCAGTAGTAGAACTGCCAGCATAAACGAGGTCATGAGCACGTAGAAGCTCATGATTTTGTCGCCCCTGTGCAGGTAGGCGGCGGAGTAGATAAAGACCACGGCACCGATAAGGAGAGCCAGGAGGGTGAAGAACAGCCCCAGAGAGTCCATCTTCAGAGACAGATCGAGGGCTGTTGAGTTGCCCGTGGATGCTGCGCCCACGCTTGCGTTACCTGCGCCGCTCGCTCCGGATAGGAAATTTTGGATCCAGGTGACAGACCACGTGGCAGTCTCGCCATTCAAGACCGGGTCGGCATGTTTGATCACGTACCCCGCGAGCGCCAGGAAAGTCAGGCCCAAGGGCCAGCCGGCGTTTCGGTCAAGAGTCTTGACCAACAGGGGGACGAGGATGAGTGCCACCGCTATGGTGACGGGGACGGCCAACAATGCCACGTGTCTACAACACCCTAACCAACGAGTTCGACGACGATTTCTTAGGCAAACACATAATCGCCTTCAACGTCCCGAACTACGGAGCCGATCGATCGCTCCTAGTGTCCCCAAGATGCGCGGGAGTGTGGCTCCGGGGGCTAGAAAAAATTGGGCGGTCCGTCACGTCGGAACATGAACGGAAAAAAATTTATGTGACTCGCCAAGTTTAGCAGACCCTCAAATGGCTCTTGACGTGGTGATCGCTACAGTCCCATCGCCGGTGGGCGTGACAGTTCCATCGACTCGGTAGACTTCTCGCAACATGTTCTCGGTGAGTACTTCCTCCACGGCTCCGTGTGAGTAAACGGTGCCATTGTGGAGCACTACGATACGATCGGCGAAACGCGCTGCGTGCGATAAGTCGTGCATCGTGACCACTACCGCTGCTGGCGCCTCGACGGCGTAGGTGCAGATATGCTCCATCAGTGTCAGCTGATTGCGTAGGTCGAGGGCGCTGGTTGGTTCGTCCAACAATAGGGCTTGGGGTCGGCGCACGATCGCCTGGGCGAAGCTCACCAGTTGGCGCTGCCCACCGGATAGCTGGGACATCGTCCGGGCTTGGAGGTTTTCCAGACCCAGTCGTGCGAGGACCGTACTGACTCGATCCTGTGTAGTTGTGGCCACTCGCAATCCTCTGAACCCTGTGCGGGAGTGTTGGAGCGCCAACAGCACTGATTCGAACACTGTAAGGGTGCTTTCCGGCGGGGGATCCTGTGGCAAATAAACCGCGTCAGGTCCGGTGACGCTGCCACTGAATCGGCACAGCTGAGCCATGCAGCGCAGCAGGGTGGATTTACCAGCGCCATTGGGGCCTACAAGGGCGGTGACGGTTCCGGCGTTGATCCCCGGAAGAGACACGCCATTCAGGATCTGCGCTGCTCCGTGGGAAAAACTGAGGTCGGTGACCTGCAGCGCGGTGGCTGACGGAACCGTGGCGGGCTGTTCCACGAGGTTGTCCTTTCTGGGGTGAGGGAGGGGCTGGAGCGAGAAGAAGTGGGCGCGGCGAGGGGGTATTAGGTGGGAGAGGAGACGGTTCGGGGGCGGCGCAGAACGATGAGGACGACGAACGCCGGCACGCCCACAATCGCCGTGATGATGCCGACGGGCAGGATCGCGCCGGGCTGGATCAGCTTGGAGACCACGGAGGCTGAGGTAAGCAAGAGCGCCCCGGAGAAGATGGATGTAGTGAGGAAAAAGCGCTGATCCTCGCCGACAAGCATCCTGGCGATGTGCGGGCCGACGAGGCCGATAAAGCCAATCGTCCCGGCCATCGAAACGGCAGTCGCAGCCATGAGGGAGACGCCCACCAGTGTGAGCGTGCGCAGCCTGTTGACGTTGATTCCCATGGACCTGGCGCGGTCGTCTCCCATTCGAAACGCCGTCAGTGTCCACGCGTTGCGGTAGAAGAATGCGATGACGATCAGCGAGACGAGTGCCAGGAGGCCGATCTGGGGCCACGTGGCGCGCGTGATACTGCCCATCGTCCAGAAGACCACCTGCTCTAGCTGGGTCTGCGAGGCGAGGTATTGCATCAGTGCCAGGAGAGCGTCGAAAAGGAACACGATTGCAATGCCTAGCAAGATCATTCCCTGCGTGCCGGCGCTCTTTGACCGGGAGAAGAGGACAATCACCGCGCATGCTGCGATCCCGAACACCCACGCGCTGCCGGCCATCCCCAGCGTTGCACCAATTCCTGCGGCGGTGAATCCGGAGACGGTGGCGAAGGCGGCGCCGAAGCTGGAGGCGGCGGAAATACCCAGTGTGTAGGGCTCTGCGAGGGGGTTGCCCAGGATGGTTTGCATCTCTGCACCAGCGGCAGCGAGGGCAGCGCCGATGAGGACCGCCGTGATGGTCATTGGTAGGCGAATATCAAAGATGATCTGTCGGTCAACAGGGCGGGAATCGCTGGGGTGAAATAGCACATATATCGCCTCATTAGCAGGCATGCTGCTGCCGATGAGGAAATCTGTGGCGGTGACTGCACATAGCAGAGCCGCGAGCCCGGCGATGATTGCCACCTTGCGCCTGCTGGCTGCTCGGTACCAGCTCACGCCGGGACGTTGACGTTGCGGGATGCTGTCTTTGTGATCCTTCCCGTTTACGGCAGGGATTGACCGTGTCGGGGCGACGTGGCTCATGGCAAACCAGTCCAGAAGGTGCCGCTCGCCTCCACGGGGAGGAATTTTTCGTGCAGTTCCTTCATGTCAGCCTGCGGGTCAATGTCGGCAAACAGGTCGGGGTGCATGGCCTTGGCGAACCACTCGATGGCCAGGTAGTTGTACGGAGAGTCATAGAAGTGATGCCACGCGGCGTAGGCTCTCTTGTCCTTGACGGCTCGCATTTCCTTGAGGACAGGTTGCCCGTTAACGACGCGCTGAAAATCCCGGGCTGCCTGATCGGCGGACTCGTCGTAACCGAGGGGGATAAAGCCAGTCTTTTTTGGCTGCTGCTTGGCATCAGTCCAGTCAGCGCCGGTGGCGATGATGACGTCCGGGTCTTTTCCGGCCAGCGCTTCGGGGGAGACTTGGCCTTGCTTACCTTCAATCATGTCGTCTCCCAGGTTCTTTCCACCTGCTGCGGTGACTAATTGAGCCAGGTTGGACTTGGCGAAAGTGGAGCAGCAGTCGAAGTAGCCGGGAGCTCGCCAAAGGAAGGTTGGGGTGGGAGTGGCCTTGGCTTTTTCCAACCGGTCGTGAACCATGTCCACCTTGGATTCGTAGAACCGGGCGTACTTCTCCGCCTCCTTTTCGTGCCCGAGTACTTTGCCGAGCAAGCGCACACTTGGTGCGGTGTTTTTTACTGGGTCAGTGAAGTAGTCGACGGCGACGGTGGGGATTCCGGCCTTGTTAAGACCGTCGACGATGCCGGCGTCTTGGGCGGCGTCGAAACTGTTCGCGGAGACAATGAAGACATCTGGGCGGGATTCCAGGGCCTGCTCGACGGACATCGAGCCATCGTAAACCTCACCGGTCTGCTTGATGTCCCCGATCTCGGAGAATCTCTGTTGGTACTTCTTGTAGGTGCCGGGGTCGTTCTGCTGCAAGTCATCGGGCCAGGCGACGATCCCCTGGAGCGGGTTTTCCTTGTTGAGGATAGCGGTGGTGTAGAGCATTCTCTGTCCGCCCATGAGGATCCGCTCAACCTTCTTCGGAACCTCGACATTGCGCCCGAGGATGTCGGTGATCTGCTGTTTTTCTACGTTGGTTGCGGAGTGCGCTCCATCACTGGCGCTACAGGCGGCAGCCATAAAAAGGCCGGTGGCAGCGACGGCTGAGACGACTGCGCGAGCCATGCGAAGATGAGGGTGCATGGGGGATCGGGGGCTGCGAGCCCTAAGTGACGTGAGGGTCAACTGTGTTCCTTTCTTTGGGTCGACTTACTTAGGTTAGCCAGACCTTATATAGATGGCAATGCTTGGAAGAGAATGTCGTCATTTCGCTGCCCCACACCCCCGTTAGCTAAGTGAAGCGAGGCGTCGAAAAAAGGCTCGTAGTAGCAGCACCGCAGTGGTGGCGAAGCCGACAATCAACCCCCACCACACGCCGTAGCCCTCCCATTTCAGGAGCTTGCCCATCACCAGAATCCCGGGTACCCCGACCAGCCAGTATCCAATGAGAGTGCAGCGCAGCCCGGAAGTAGTGTCCTTGAGCCCTCTCAGTAATCCCACCGCCACATTCTGAATTCCCTTAGAGAACTGCTGCAACACCGCGAGGCACAGAAGCAGGACGGCGATATGGAAGGTGGTGGCGTCGGCATCTCCCAGGAACGGGCTCAGCACCCAGCGTCCCAGTAGGAGCCATATTGCGCCCATAACCCCCAGGTACGTGACCACGACGAGTAATACGCGCCGGGTCACCGCGCGTACCGCGTTGGCACCTTCGGCTCGTGCCCTCGTGATGAGCACCGACCCGCCGTGGGAGAAGCCGATGCAGACCTGGTAGACGATGTATGCCAGCTGGTTTACCACGTTGTGTGCCGCCAACATCTGCGGACCGAGGGTTCCCATTACCAATCCGGCGATTGTAGTAATCGCCGCCTCCGAGCCATAGGTCAGGCTGACTGGTACTCCGAGACGCACTAGGTGGCGTATAGTCGCCCCATCGCCTGCGCGGGGAAAGATGTGAAGATAGGGTTGCAGCTCAGGTATGCGCAGCACCATCACACGGAAGGCCAACAGGGTTAATAGTTGGACGATAGTCGTAGACAGTCCGATGCCCGCCACCTTCCATGCGTCCGACGTCGACCAAGCCATAAATGCCCAGTTCAGAGCTATGTTGACGAAGATTGATACCAGCGTGATGCCTAGAAGCGAGCCTGGTTTCCGCATGCCTACGGCGAACTGGCGCAAGACATTGAGCCACAACATAGGGATGAGTCCCGGCGCCAATGTGAGCGTCATGGCGAAGGTGAGACGGGCGACCTGCTCGTCGATGGGCAGAGCAAGAACCAGTGCTCCGAAGGAGATGGCTAGTAGCGCGCCGAGAATCGCAGTACCCGTGCCCACGGCGAAAGAGGAGCGCACGGCTCGGCGGATCCTCTCCGCGCTTTCCTCGGAAGGTGGATCTGAAGGATCCTTCCGCTCCATCTCTGCCGCAGCTTCGGCTACGAGATTTGAGCTGGCTGTCACCATACCCACGCACATCGTGCGGATCTGGTTGTAGAGCTGCATCGCCAGGCCACCGCCGGCGATCGCCATTACGCCCACGGATTGCAACATCAGAACGTCCGTGGTGGTCAGCGCTACCCCAGCGAGCTGCACCCCGGCGATGGGAAGAGAAATTCCCAGGACTTCGCGATACTTCTGCATGGAGCTCAACCTCGCGGCTACCTTCATCTCCGCACCGCGCTGCAGCGTGGCGCCTGGCAGTCGGCGCATAACGAGCGAGAATCGCGGTAGGCGCGAAGCATGTTTTCCACGTGTCGCTCGGCAATTTCGGAGCGTAACCCGTGGCTATCCAGCCATGTGTCGTTAAACACCGTGTCCAGGTATTTTTCCCCAGCGTCGCACACAAGCACCACAACGGTGCTGTTCGCGGGGCAGGTCTGCAAGGTCTGCAGTCCTTCATGGATTGCTGCCCCGGCAGTTCCTCCCACCATTAGTCCGTGTCGCCGGGCGAGTACACGCGAGGTGGCGAAGGCCTTGACGTCGCCCACCTTGATTTGCTGATCAATAAGGGAATAGTCCACGTTTCGCCCGATAGTGAAGCCGCCGGGAGCACCCGCGCCAGATTGTTTGTAGGAGCCGGCCGACCCTCCGAAGATGATAGATCCTTCTGGCTCGACGCCCACCGTCTTTACCTCATGCCCCATTCTCCTAAGTTCACGTGTGGTTCCGCAGAGTGTGCCGCCCGTGCCCACGGCGGCGACGAGCACGTCAACGCCGTCCAGGCATTGGATGGAAAGCTCGTGTGCGAGTTGTGCATATCCGGCCGGGTTGTCCGGGTTGTTGTGTTGGTCGGGCCACCAGGCGTTTGGGTCGGATTCGGCGATGTGCTTCGCCATGTTCCGCCGGGCTACGGTGGAAGGAGTGCTCGCCTCCGGTGAGCCGACGAACACCAGCTCGGCACCGAGGGCACGCATGGCATCGAGTTTGTCTTTGGCAGCGTGATGATCCACCACTGCGGTAAACCTGTACCCGCGCTGGGAAGCAGCGATAGCCAGGCCAAGTCCTGTGTTTCCCGAGGTGGGCTCAACGATCCTGCTACCTGGATGTAGGAGTCCAGCCCGCTCGGCGCCTAGTACCATTTCCATCGCCATACGGATCTTGACGCTCCCGGTGGGGTTGAAGCAGTCCAATTTGAGAATGAGACGGCTTCCGGCGCCGGTGCTGCAAAGCTCCAGTGCGGGGGTGTTACCAATTAAGTCGCAGATTTTGGTACTGACGCTTGGCGGGGCAACCGTGCCCACGGCAGGGTGCGGTATTTTGCCTCCCGTGCCGGACATCGCTAGGTGGGGAGTGCGAGTTGAGATTTTCATGGTGTGTGCCAATAGCCTTTCAGAGTTCCACATGCACGGGGTGATCGCGACGAATGGTGGGGGTTGAACTATCCCAGACGAAGCGGCTGGGAAGCGGAAGTTGGTGGAAGGAGCTCTCGTTCTTATCCATTTGGTATCCAGCCGTGTTGTGATAGATCAGTAGGTCTCCACGCTTAGGCATGCGGGGAAAGCTGATGGTTCTCCAAGTGAGCATGTCGTATTCCATGCAGCTCGATCCGCCGACGCAGGCGCGTGTAGGAGTGCCTTCGTGTTGTGGCCAAAGGGTGGGGTCCGGCAAAAATTCGCTGGATTTCCATTGTTCGGATAGGCTCATGCTGAGCCCTGCGGCGGTGAGTATCTGGTATCCATGGCGCGAATTTTCGTGCAGATTGATGTCTGGGGAGTTGTGTTCCGTCTTTGCGCTTTTCACTCCCTGAACTGGGAACACTGTCAGTCCGCAGCCATCGAGGAGCGCTCTCCCAGGTTCAAGTGCCAGCTTTACGTTCTCTGCGCGCAACCTCTCGGCGAGGTTCTGCCCGTCGGCGTGTTTGGTGGGGGTATTCAGAATAGCGCGTAGCATCTCCGGCCCGGTCGCTTTCTCCCCTCCGTAGGGATAGGAGGCATTGGGGACGTGGCCTGCGTGGAAAGCGCTCGCGTCTGTCAACGTAGGCTTGAAAGCTGCCCAGTCGGCATCCGTGCTGTAGCGAACTGAGAATCCCCCACCAATGTCTAGAGTGTCCGCTCTCCACCCTTGGCGGCGCAGTTCGCGCATAAAGTCCAGGTTGCGGTGTGCTTCTCTGCCCCTTTGTTGGGAGCTATAGCCGTTGAGGTGGAAGCAGGAACCGGCGATATCGACGTGCTTCCGGAGCTCAGGCAGACCCGAAATGCAAGCTGACCACTCTTCGGGCGTACTGCCGAAGCGACTCTCAGTCTGCTCGGCGGGCAGAATACGCAGCAGTACGCGGGGGTGGTCGTCGGTCGGGTGCGAAGAGGCCTCCAATCGGGCGATGTCGAGTATTCTTTGCAATTCACCGGGCGAATCCACTGCGATCGTGCATCCGTGACGGATACCTAGCCACAGCAGATTGTCTGGTTTCTCCGCGCCGGTGATCACCAGTTTTGTCCCGCGAATTCCTCCGGCTAGAGCGCCGACGAGCTCCGGTCCGCTGGCCACGTCTACTCCCTGATCTGCGGCGACGATTTCGCGCAGCCAACACTCGGCCTTGTTTGCCTTGCGCGCGAAGAATACAGTGCAGTCCACGTTCATATCCTGGGCGATGGTGGCAAAATCACTCAGATTGGTACGCAGTTGAGCTGGATACAGCACATGGAAAGATCCCGACGCCAACTCCCGCATCTGGGGCAGAGTCCAGGGGTCGTTTAGTAGTTCCTCCTCCCACGCTTGTAGGAGCGGTGGCAGGCTGGGCGCTAACTCCACAGTCCGACCTCACTTCCCCTTCCTGCGGAAAACGCCCGCACAGCGAGTTCGTGAGCTACGGGAATGTCTGTGATGATCATTCCGCTGCAAAAGGCGAAAATGCGTTCAGAGTCGCTGGTACGACCCGGAATCTGGCCGGCGAGGATGGAAGGGAGTGTGGCGTCGAGTTGCACATCGCGCCCCTGGAGGAGCCTCTGGCCGACGAGGTCGAACTGCCCTTGGCTGGTTGCGATAACACGGTCGGCCTCCGCAACAGCGCCATCGGCTACGCCCTTCGACGCAACAGAGATCAACAGTCCGCCTTCGGGAATCCAGCTGGTATGGATCTTTGGGTGCCAAGCGCGACCTGACGCCACCACGGTGATGTCGCTGGTCGAGACTGCTTCGCGTACGGCGTCGGCGTCCGGGGTGATGATGTCGCGGGCTGAGGTTACAGCGGCAGAGTTGCTTTCTGAACTCGTGTTAACCAGTGATCTGGCGTTTCCGATGAGTTCGACGGAGCGGTCCGGGAACCAGCGACGCAGAATGCTCAGTGTGTCCTTGATACCTTCACGGTGCGTGCCGTGGAGGCGGAGATTCTGGAGATTCGGCAGGACCGTGAGCAGATATGCCAGCGTGTTCGTGCTCTGCAGTCCGGTTCCGAGCATCGTGACGGAGGTGGCGTCTGCGCGCGCACACTCGCGAGCGATGAGCGCGGTGGTTGCCGGGGTGCGAGAGGCGCCGACTTTCTGGCAGTCCATGAGGGTATAAGGCAGACCGCTTTCGTCATCGTACAGGGTAATTGTGGTGTAGTACTGGTCTCGGTTGTCGCTGCCTTTGCGGTATGAAGTCTTGTATCCGACGAGATCTCGCGCGGCGTCGAAACCGAGCATAGAAAAGGCGATGGAGTCGCGGCTCTCTACGGGGAGGTCGATCATCATTTTCGTAGGGCAGCGGGAGGCTCCGGATTCCAGAGCGAGGTAGCCGTCTTCGACGGCACGGATGACTTGTTCGGGAGGGAGTTCGATGTCTGCGAGATCGCTACGAGTAAGGATGCGTAGCGATGGGCCGGAATTGGCTGAGTGCTCCATAGTTGTACTTGTTGAACCTTGTCTCGTGAGGGGAAAGTTTCCATTTGTCCCGGGCTGCCTGCGACGCAGTCCCGGTGCCCACAGAGGTAGCGATCCTTCCGTATGGATGAGGTTAGGTTAGGCTAGGCTACTAAATTCTGGGGCTAGTAACTTCTTACACTGTGAGTGATAGGGGGCGCAAGGATACGAAAAAGCCCCAGTCTGTGACCCGCGTGAGGCCACTGACTAGGGCTATTTTTGGTCGGGATAACAGGATTTGAACCTGCGACCCCCTCGTCCCGAACGAGGTGCGCTACCAAGCTGCGCCATATCCCGGTCTGGAGCGGCACGTTAGTTCTGCAAGCTGCGAGCAACCTCGCAATTCATGCAAAGCCAACGGCTGCAACTCGAACAACTATAGCCCGCAGAGGGGACAATTTTCAAAATGGCTGTATAGAGGGCATTTTCCTTTGCTTTCCTCTGTTATCCCTCTTCTTCTCCGCCGCTTATTCCGACGGCTTCTCCACGATGTGGATCAGTGTTGCCGACGGTCGACAGAAGGTGCGGAAGGGCACATACTTCGAGTTACCCAACCCGTTGGTCACGTGCAGCCACATGCGCTCGGTCCAGCGAGATAGTCCACGCACACGGCTACGGTCGATGCCACAGTTCGTCACGATGGCGCGCCCACCAGGCAGGCACAGTTGCCCACCGTGCGTGTGACCGCTCAGTACCAGCTGATATCCGTCAGCGGCGAAGTGGTCCAGAACGTGCGGTTCCGGGGAATGGCTGAGGCCAACGGCCAGGTCGGCGTCACTATTCGGACGACCAGCAATCTGCGAGTAGTCGTCGAGCTCGTGGTGAGGGTCGTCCACACCAGCGATGGCCAGCTTGATCTTTGCAGGGCTAGTAAGCGAACCCGTTGCTGCTGGGTCGATAGCGAACTCAACCGTGGCATTCGAGGCGTCATGCCAGCCTCGTTCGATAAAGGCGGCGCGCATACCTTTCCAAGGCAGCTGCTCTTCGGAAGGCTTGCGCTTCTTGCCAAGCAGATAAATGAAAGGGTTCACCGGGCGCGGTGCAAAATAGTCATTGCTGCCGAATACGAACACTCCTGGGCGTTCCAGTAGCGGACCGAGTGCACGGAGAACTCCCGGTACGCCCTCCTTTTCGCCTAGGTTGTCGCCGGTGTTGACCACCAGGTCAGGATCCAACTCGTCGAGTTCCGCAACCCATTCCTGTTTGTGGTGCTGCTTATCCAGCATGTGCAGGTCGCTTACGTGTAGCAACCGGAAGCTATCCCAATCAGCAGGTAGGGTGCCGGGCTCTAGCAACGGCACGGTGACCTCGTGGAGCTGGAACTTGAGGGTTTCTCTATATGACGCCGCAGATACTGCTACGCCAGCGGCTCCAAGTCCGGCCACGCACGCCAGCAGCCTGGCAGGAATTGAACGTTGCTTGTGGGGCTCGGCATTGGCATTGCGGGAGTTCTTTTTCACGTCTTCCAGAGTATCGCTTCGCGCTCTTTGGGGAAGGTGGTGGTCGGCCGGACGCTACTGGAACTGGCGCAGTAGATCGTTCAAATCGTTGAGCCCACGCTGAACTTCAGGCGGCAGGTTGATCTCTGGAGGTGGGGTGTTGGTCTGCGGCGGCGCTGCGTTGTTTGTGCTGGTTCCGCCTCCGCCAGTGTTGGTTACGGGCGCGCCCCATTTACCGGGGTTCGTACCTGCATCGTACTTCTTGTTATAGGACGGGAGCTTGCCACCACCGTATTTGTTAATGACCGGCTTGGAGGTCTCGAAGAAGATCCGTGCCGGCTCGTTACCGCCGTAGAGGTTGCCATTGCCACATTGGCGTACAGGCGCCGTGCACAGATTCTTGGCAGTACCGCCGTCGTTGAAGATGTAGGAAGATCCAGCCCAGCCCGGGGTGAACCCTAAGAATGCGGCGGAGAAGCTGGTTTCCGTCGTGCCGGTCTTTGCGGATACAGGGGCGCTCCATCCCGTTGCGCGCGCAGAAGCGGCAGCTGTTCCGCCTTGTACATCGCTTCCCATGCCGTTGGCCAGCGCATCCGCGATATCTTTATCGATGGCTTGCTCGCATTTCGCCTCTTCGAAATCCACCTTCTTGCCGTTGCGATCCTTGATGCCTAGCACGGGAAGTGGCTCGCACCAGCGGCCGTGATCGGCGAGGCTGGCGGCAACGTTGGAGAGCTCCAGTGGATCCACGGCAGTGGGACCCAAGACGAAGGAGCCAAGGTTATTGTCCTTGATGTACTCCTCCACAGAGTGCTCGCCGTCGAAACTGCCTTTTTCCTTATAGGAACGCAGCCCCAGTTTGATGGCGATATCCACAATGCGCTTCATCCCGACCTTCTCCGCCATCTCGACGAAAGGCGTATTCGGACTTGTCGCTAGCGCTTCTTTTAGAGTCATGTTCGGCTTGTAGGAGCCAGCGTTTTCCACGCAGTACTTGCCTGGCGGGCAGCCGCGAGCACCACCTGCACCCATGCCTTCGACCTCCGCTCGGGCAGGAACGGCGAGGTTAGTGTTCAACCCCATGCCGTCTTCCATTGCAGCTGCCGCGGCAAAGATCTTGAAAACGGATCCGGCGCCGTGGCCCTGCATAGAGTGCGTCAGTGGTAGCACAGTCTGCTGCTTGTCCTGATTCAACCCGTACTTGCGCGAGGAAGCCATGGCTAGAACTTGGTGCATGCCGTCCTTGGGAGCCAAGTAGTCGGTAGCCGCCGATACACCCTCCTGAGTCGGTGACACTTTGCTGCGTGCCGCCTTCTCTGCGCTCTTCTGTGCCTGCGGATCCAGTGTGGTGCGAATGGTGTATCCGCCCTTTGTGATTTCGTCCTTAGGAATGCCCTTCTTGTCCAGGTATTCCAGAACGTAGTCGCAGAAGAACCCGCTTCCGCCTGCGCCGATGCAGCCGTTAGTTGGGATCTTGGGGGCCTTCAGCACGCCCAGCGGCTTCTTAGCGAGAGCATCTGCCTCGCTCCGCGAGAGAGTCTTGGAATTCACACGCGCCTGGAGCACGGCGTTGCGTCGATCCTTTGCGCCATCGGGGTTCGTATACGGATCCAGGGCGCTAGTCGACTGCACAATTCCGGCGAGGAATGCCGCTTGGTTATCGTTCAGATCTGCCGCGTTGACGCCGAAGTAGGTCTGTGCCGCAGCCTGAACGCCAAAAGCACTGTTGCCGAAGGAAACCAGGTTGAGATAGCGAGTCAGGATCTCGTCCTTCGTCAGTTTCTTATCTAGCTGGCCGGCCATCTTCATTTCGCGCAGCTTACGCGGCAGAGAAGTCTCGATCGCTTCCGCTGCCTGGTCCTCGTTTTCCGCAGAGATCAGCCACAGATAGTTCTTCACATACTGCTGATTGATCGTCGATGCACCCTCGGAGACCCCACCACTGGAGATATTTGCCACCGCGGCGCGCAGGGTGCCACGGATATCCACGCCTTCGTGTTCATAGAAGCGCCGGTCCTCAATAGCGACAATGCTGTCTTTCATCGCCTGTGAAATCTTGTCCGATGGCACTTCGGTGCGGTTTTGGTTGTACACCCAGGCAATGGTTTTGCCATTCCGATCTGTGATCCGCGAGCGGAGCGGAACGGTGTTGTTCTCCGAAATGTCTTTCACATTGGAGTTCATCGTGTCCGTGCTGGCGTTAACCACCCAGCCGCCGGCCCCGGCAAACGGCAGGATGGCTGCGGCGAGCAGCACGCCACCGGCCAGGATGGCGAGGAATAGTCTTAGAAATGCCTTCGGTGCTTCCACGCGTATCACCATAACCCACGCCCCGGACAACCCTCCGCCCCTTTCTTTTTGACGCCTACATTCCAGCTGTCGGGGGTGATCCTTGAACTCTTGCATATACGCATTTCGTGGGGGAGGAGCGCAGTGCAGTGCAGGACAGGAAGTTCGCTAGTTTGTGATGTGCGACACGTTTTACCGATAGTGCTGACCAGCGGGATCGTGAGGGCGTCAAAAGAAAAGCGCTTTGCGCAGTGTGTGATGTGGGAGGTTTTCCCTGGTTAATTGAATCCCTACTCGACGAGTGTCGCGTAGATATCAATTACCCCCAAAATGTGATGTATTCGACACTTCTAAAAACGTGTGAATAAAATTACTACTACAGCAAGCCTCATATGGCAGTTGGTGGTAAGAAATGACAACCGACGCACAAGGAGCGACGGCCACCCTGCCGAAAGGCACGTTTCGGAGGAGAAAATGACTGCATCGCTCGCCCACACAAAGGTCAGCAACGGTTCGAAGCCGACCTGCCAGCCTGCCGAACAAATCACGACCCGTGAGTCTTTCAATAATCGCGGCGAGTGGATTACCCAGGCGCACTGCCGCAACGTGGATCCGGACGAGTTGTTTGTAAAGGGTGCAGCTCAGCGCAAGGCCGTAGCTATCTGCCGCCACTGCCCTGTAGTGCTGCAGTGCCGTGCTGATGCACTGGATAACAAGGTGGAGTTCGGCGTGTGGGGTGGCATGACCGAGCGTCAGCGCCGCGCCCTGCTGCGCAAGCACCCCGAGATCACCAGCTGGGCAGACTTCTTCGCCGGCCAGCTGGAAGCAGCTAAAGCAGCTAAGTAAACCGCCGAACCGCTAAGGTGGTGGCCATGACTAACTGGGAATACGTAACCGTACCGCTGCTCACTCACGCGACGAAGCAGATCCTCGACAACTGGGGCCAGGATGGCTGGGAGCTCGTTTCCGTGCTGCCCGGACCGACCGGCGAGCAGCACGTCGCTTACATGAAGCGCCCCCTGGAGCAGTAACCATGGCGCAGCAGAACTTCCGTTCCAAGCTCGAAGAGCTCGGCCTGCAGCTCCCACCGGTGGCCGCACCCGTCGCCGCCTACGTCCCCGCTGTGCGCAGCGGCGACCTCGTCTACACCTCCGGACAATTGCCTTTCGTAGACGGTAGCCTGCCTGTCACTGGCGTGGTCGGCGCGGATGTCACTGAGGCGCAAGCCTATGACGCCGCCCGTACAGCTGCACTAAACGCCATTGCCGCGATCGATGATCTGGTGGGAATCGAAAACATTGAACGAATTGTAAAGGTCAACGGTTTTGTTGCCTCCACCGCCGGCTTTGGTGGCCAGCCCGGCGTAGTCAATGGCGCTTCTGAGCTGCTGGGAGAGATCTTCGGCGAGGCGGGAGTGCATGCTCGCGCAGCTGTCGGCGTGGCCGCACTGCCGCTGAACGCCCCCGTAGAGGTAGAAATCATCGCGCAGATCAGCGCATAGTTTGTAGGTTCGTTCTACACTGGGAGGCATGGAGCACCCCGCTTATAGCCAACTACGTCCCGTAACCCCGAACGTCGGTGTCGTCCTCGCGCCGAACCCCAGCTATGCAGCCTTGGAAGGCACGAACTCCTGGGTAATCAAGGGAGAAAACGACACAGTATCTGTTGTGGTGGATCCGGGTCCGCAGGATGAGGGCCACCTGAACGTACTCAACACTAAGGCCACCGATGGTGGCGCGGAGATCGGCGCTGTGCTGTTGACACACCGCCACGCGGATCACGCCAATGGAGCTCAGCGCTTCCGCCAGATTTCTGGCGCTCCGGTCCGTGCCTTCGACAAGCAGTACTGCATCGCTGGTGAGGAGCTGAAGGATGGGGAGATTATCTCCTTCGAGGGCCTGACCCCCACCATCGAGGTCGTTCACTGCCCCGGCCACACCTCTGACTGCGTGGCTTTCTTTATCCACTCCAACGGCGGTACTGATGATTCCGACGTAGAAGGCATCATCACTGGCGATACGCTGGCAGGTCGTCACACCACTATGATCTCCGAAACTGATGGTGATCTGGGCGCTTATCTGGAAACGCTGGCCAAGCTGCGCGAGCGTGGCCAGGATAAGCCTCTGCTGCCAGGACACGGTCCGGATCAGCCGGATCTGGCTGCCGTGGCACAGAAGTACATCGACCGTCGTGAACAGCGCCTGGAGCAGGTCAAGGCTGCCCTAAAGAAGCTGGGCGATGATGCTTCGGTCAATGAGATCGTGGACGAGATTTACACGGACGTCGATCCGGTGCTGCGTGACGCTGCGGCACAGTCCACTCGCGTGACGTTGCGTTTCCTGCGCGGTGACGAGAACTAACACGACGAACGCTAACTCGTAACTGAACGAAAGCAAGCCCCGCTAGAACTCCTAGGAGGATTACTAGCGGGGCTTTTGTTTTTACCCCAGTGGGCTAAAAGTTGCCTTTAGCGGGCGCGCTTAGCCAGGCGCTCGGTGTCGGAGATCAGCACCGACTTTCCTTCCAGACGGATCCAACCGCGGTGGGCGAACTCGGCCAAAGCCTTGTTCACGGTCTCGCGGGACGCGCCGACCAGCTGGGCGATCTCTTCTTGCGTGAGGTCGTGGTGGACGCGAAGAGCGGTGCCTTCTTGGGTGCCGAAGCGGTTCGCCAACTGCAGCAGAGCCTTGGCCACGCGACCGGGAACATCGGTGAAGATAAGATCAGCCAGGGAGTTGTTGGTGCGGCGTAGACGGCGGGCAAGCACACGCAGCAGCTGCTCTGCAATCTCCGGGTGCTCGCTGATCCAGTTGTGCAGCATGGTGGAATCCATCGACGCCGCGTGCAGCTCCGTCACGCAGACAGCGGAGGAAGTGCGAGGACCGGGATCGAAGATGGACAACTCGCCGAACATGTCGGAAGGTCCCATAACGGTCAGCAGGTTCTCACGTCCATCAACGGAGTGGCGGGCGAGCTTCACCTTGCCGCTGATAATGATGTACAGCTGGTCTCCCGGCTCACCTTCGTCGAAGATAGTGGTGCCACGAGGAAACTTGACGGTATCCAGTTGTTCGATGAGGGTACGCACGGCGGTGGGTTCAACACCCTGGAAGATGCCTGCCCTCGATAGTATTTCGGATACTTCTGCCATCCCTTGTTTCACTTCCGTTTCTGGCATTGCGGTGGCTGGGGTGAACCACCTCGCGTACATCTAGAGAAAAATATGTATCGTTCGTCTCTTCTGTTAGAGCATACCCAACTATGTCACAGCGCAATTCCACGGGAAGGTACATTTAAGAATATTATTGGCTGCCGTTTCCGACTGCGGAACGAGTATCCTCGCTGTTTTTAAGTTCCTTCCTTCAGCCCTCGACATTCTAAAGGTTTTATGTCCCTCCCGTCTTCCCCACGAACCTCCCAGAATACAAACCAGAAGAGATCCCAGAAGCAACCGATTCCGCCAACCCTGCCGCGTATCGGCTCTCACATTGCTGCGAAGGGCGAGGAAACCCCGTTAGGCCGCAAGCGTCGTGCGCGCAAAATCAACCGCGCTCTCGCCGACGCCTACCCGGGGGCACACTGCGAGTTGGACTTCAAAAATCCCCTTGAGCTGCTGGTTGCCACCGTCCTTTCCGCACAGTGCACCGACAAACGCGTCAATGCCGTCACCCCGGCTCTGTTCCGTCGCTATCCCACCGCTGTTGATTACGCAGAGGCGAACATCGAGGACGTCGAACAGATCATCAAGTCCACCGGGTTCTACCGCTCAAAAGCCAAGAGTATTGTCGGCCTGGCCCAGGCAATCGAGGACAACCATGGCGGGGAGGTTCCCGGAACCCTCGAAGAACTGGTCAAGCTCCCCGGGGTGGGGCGGAAGACTGCAAACGTGGTGCTCGGCAACGCTTTCGGAGTGCCGGGTATTACGGTCGATACCCACCTTGGTCGCCTGGCACGCCGCTGGAAACTCACGGAGCACGAGGATCCTGTGCAAGTCGAACGCGACCTTATGGAACTCATCGAACGCAAGGAATGGACCCTTTTCTCGCACCGGGCGATCTTCCATGGCCGTCGTATCTGCCATTCGCGCCGAGCAGCGTGTGGAGCCTGCTTCCTCGCCCGCCAGTGCCCAAGCTTCGGGGTGGCGGGGCCAGCTGACCCGGAGGTGGCGTCAAAAATGATTAAGTCCGATGACCGCGACCACCTGCTGGGTATGGCCGGATTCTAACCGGTATGACGAACAGGCCGGGTACACTGACTTTTTGTTATGTCTGCACCTGTCGAACACTCTCCTCGAACGCGCGCGATCATTATTGCCGTCACACTGGTCGTTGGCATCGCCATTGCGTGCCTGCCGCTCATCGCAGCGCTGCGCGAGGACGCTCCGGATGATGCGGGTGCGACTAGTTCTGCCATGGGGGAGGACGCCCCCTCAGCGCCAGCGACTAACGGCCCTGTCGAGGTAGCGCAGAAAGTACGCTGTCCGGAAGGTGCAGACAAAGATGCTGGGAAAGCACAGCTCAGTCCCAATGCGGAGCTGCGGGATGTGCGCCTACCGTGTTTGACTAATGGCGAAGGCGATGACGCAGAAACCTCGCTGGCCGAGCAGCTGGCCGGAAAGCCCACGGTGGTCAACGTCTGGGCCTGGTGGTGCGCTCCCTGCCGTGAGGAGTTGCCGACGATTCAACAGCTAGCGGACAAGCACCCCGAGTGGAATGTCGTCGGCGTGCATCTGGATGCCAAGGCACAGGCAGGTGCCGATATGCTACGCGACCTGGGCGTAGATACTTTGCCGAGTTACCAGGATTCCAACCACACCTTCGACTCTGCAGCGAACCTGCCAAAAGTCGTGCCACTAACCGTGGTCTACAACCCGGACGGCACCCGCGCGCGGTTATATGCGCAGACTTTCCATGGTGCCGAAGAGCTAGAAGAGGCGGTGCAAAAAGCCCTATGACGCACCCGCACAAGCAACTTCAACAGTGGCTTACAAATATAGACATCCAACCGAAATTACCTTCTGACCTGCCCGAATGGCTGCGTGAATTTGCCCGCGACTGTCGCGAAGTGGACATCCACCAGTACCTGAATGACTCCGCTCGGATCGTGCCGGAGACGGACGACCAAGGTCGCCCTCCGCGCTATTCGGCGGTGCTGGTTCTGCTTTCTGGTGACGCCGACTTCCGCCGCCCTGCTGGAACCACAGGCAGACAAGCCTTCCCCGCCGATGCAACTATGCTGTTGACACATCGCACACCGACCATGCGCAACCACAGTGGGCAGGTTGCCTTCCCCGGCGGGCGTGTGGAGGATGCCGATGCCGGGCCGATCGACACTGCCCTGCGAGAGGCGGAGGAGGAAACCAGTCTGGATCCGACGACGGTGGAGCCTTTCGCAATCTTGCAACCGATATATATTGACCGCTCAAATTTTGCTGTGGTGCCTGTGGTGGCGTGGTGGCGTCAACCTCATAAGGTAAGCTGCCCCACAACCGAAAACGATTGGGTCGAACCCTTTCCCTTAAGTGAGCTGGTGAATCCGCAACGGCGTTTTGAGGTCGGCTTCGCTGGCTGGCGCGGACCGGCCTGGAACCTGCACATCGGTGCGGATAACCCGCTGGTGCTGTGGGGATTCACGGGAGGCGTGATCAATGCGCTGTTACAACGTGCGGGATGGGAAGAGCCTTGGTCCAGTGGTGGTGCTAGCGGCGCGGATGAGCCGTGGAACCTCTTTGAGACCCTTGCCGGATCCGCTAATGGCGAAGCACTGAAAGAGATGCGGGAAGGGTTCGACCGAGCCAATGAATCAGGCAGAAACGGAGGCGCACCATGAGCGGAACCACGGGGTCGCTAACCCTCGATATTGTGCTGGTCTTTTTGTGCCTCGGCGCTCTGCTATCCGGTTATCGACAGGGCGGATTTAGCGCCGTACTGAGCTTTGCAGGCGTGATCCTGGGCGGGTTCTTTGGCGTAAAACTCGTGCCCTTGGCAGTGCACCTAGCGGAGGATAAAGCACCGGATAGCTACAGCGCCCGATTCTTCGCCGCATTGCTCACCGTGACCGTGGTCGTGGTGGTGGGCTACGCAATCGGCTCGGGAATAGGAACCAGACTGCGGGACAAGATCCGCACCCGCGAGGCTTTGAGAGCAGAGTCCCTAGTGGGCGCGATTGTGCAGGTCTTCACAACCCTGCTGATTGTGTGGTTGATCCTTGTACCCATCGCAGCCGGCAATATCGGCGGTCTAGGGAAAGCCATTAGAGGCAGCAAGATTTTAAGCAGCGTGGGCAATGCTGCCCCGGCGTGGTTCAAGCAGCTACCTGCCCAAACGTCGCAGCTGATTAACGACTCGGGCTTCCCCATGATCGCCGACCCGATGGAGAACCTGCCTACCGCAGAGGTCGACCCGCCAGATAACGCGCTGATGCGCTCGCCGGCGGTGACAAACACACGCGATAGCGTGCTGCGCGTCGTCGGTGAGGCGGAAAAATGCAAACGCCTTCTGCAGGGCAGTGGTTGGGTGGTTGCCGAGGACACCGTGATGACGAATGCGCACGTGGTGGCGGGAACCAACAAGGTAACGCTCGCTACGAAGGACGGTCCGCATGAGGCTGAGGTTGTGTACTACAACCCGCAGGTGGATATCGCCCTGCTACATAGCGACAATCTGCCGTATGTGCCTATGAAGTGGGCTGAGGGAGAAGGCCAGCAAGGCCAAGACGCCATCGTGATGGGTTACCCGAACGGCGGCCCATTCAAGGCCTCGCCCGCGCGAATCCGTGAGAAGTTCGTGGTTAGCGGGCCGAATATCTATGCCGACTCCCGTGTGGAGCGCGAAAGCTACTCACTGCGCGGTTCGGTGGTGCAGGGGAACTCCGGTGGCCCGCTGATCGATACCGACGGTCACGTGTTGGGGCTAGTGTTCGGTGCGGATATGAATGAGAAGGACACCGGCTACGCCCTGACTAGGGAAGAAGTAATGAGCCACGTTGGAGACGTGACTTCCCACCGCGGGCACGTCGAGACTGGCGCTTGCGTGGCGGACTAGCGGCTTTCGGCGCGCATGTGTTCGCGGAGGAGCTCCGCGATGCAGGGTGGATCTTCCACGTGGGGATAGTGCCCCACACCAAACAAGAGTTTGCGTTCCACAGCTTCGGCGCGCTGGGCGGACTTTGCCGCCAGGGCCTCGTCAAAGATGGGATCCATGCTGCCGTCGATAGCCAACAGAGGAACTGGGGTGGTGGCGGGGAAGGTCCGCTCAAACCTCATGCCCTCGGGGCGGAAGCGACTGCGGAACGGCCAGCGCAGATACTCACAGGACAAATGCGCGACCTTATCCACCTGCATGGCTTCCCGGCGGAGTGCGGCATTTGTGAAGTAGGCGTCCGTATCCCTAAACCCCGGAGCCACACCGGCCCTAAAGATCTTCTCGGCGGCCGCGGCGTTATCCGCCAAAAGCTTGCGCTCCGGAAGGCGCGGCAGCTGAGCGGAGAGAACCCGGCGGGCAAAATTCGGCTGTGAGAACGGCTGAGCCAGGATGCCACGGAAACGCAGCAATGGGTTAATGGAAGACAGAGTGACAAAGCTGCGGACACGTTCCGGGGTATGAGCCACGAGCGTCCACGCGACCATGCCACCGTAGCCATGGCCGACGACGGTGGCCGTCGTGTGCCCGAGGCCGCGGATCACCCCGGCCATGTCACTGGCGGCGGTGGTGAGGTCATAGCCGCGCGGGGTCTTATCCGAGCGACCATAGCCCCGCAGATCCACAGCGGCGAGGCGGAGGTGCTCACCCGCTAGCTGCTGCATCAGCGGATGCCAGTCGAAAGCACCACCACCGAAGCCGTGGATGAAAAGTATAAGCGGCGCCTTGCGGGGGCCTTGTACGTCCACGCGAAGACGCACACCCCGCGAATGCACGAAAGTGGCATGCGGGGTGTGCGGATCTGAAGCGTGAGTGTCTTCGGACGTCATCTAAGGAGCGGCAGTTTAGGTGTACATTCCCGGCTGACGTGCAGAGGCGCTGTTCCTGCCCTTCTGCGGGATGACGGACTTAAGCTCTCCGACGGACTCGATGGTCTTCTCCGGCTTCTTAACACCCTTAACCTTCTTCAGACCGATCAGCGCCAGGATGGCCACCAGAACCAGCATGAACAGGAAGACGACCAGGAAAGCCGCCCAGCGCCACATGAAGGTATCCAGTACCTCGGCGATGGTGAAGAAGAGGAAGAAGGAGCTGTAGGCCAGAATCACGGCAGCTGCGCCGAACAGGCCAGCGCCGATGCCCGCCTTCTTAGCGGACGTAGCGATCTCGGTCTTTGCCAGCTCAACCTCAGAGCGGACGAGGGAGGAAACCTGTGCAGAGGCATCCTTCACCAGGTCGCTGATACTAGCCTGACCCTTGGCATGAGTATCCACATCGGACAGTGGAATAGCGTTGACCTGCGGGTTGAAGCTATCGCGGTCTGTGAACATGCCCTCGCGATCGTTGTTGCTCACTGTAAAACTCCTGTGGTTACACCTAATTGACTTCCCCTAGTTTGCCAGACCATGGCAAAGAATGCGCGCGCGGGTGCATTATTGTCTTAAATATGGATGACAAATCTGCGCACGACCCGCTCGCTGGACTAGCCGAATTGCCCGGAGTGCCGGAGGCTGTGGCTCAGACTAATGACCACCTGGCGCGGCTACATCGCCACCCTGCAAACCTACGTGGGTGGGATGTCACGGGAGCCGAAGCGGTGCTACGCGGAGCACGCGCCTCGGCGCAGCTGGATGGTGGATCACCGCGTCTGCCAGAGGATGGCCAGGTGGAGGATCCGATCCTGGCCGGCGCGTTGCGTGCCGCTGAGTTTTTGGCGCCGGACGGGATCACAGAAACAGTGACTACGTGGCGCCGCGCCCCGCTGCAGATCATCGCTCGCATCAATGCAGTTGCCAGCCCCCAAATGTCCGATCCTGCATTCCGTCAAAAAGCTGCAGGTGATGCGGAGTTTTTGGTACCGGGGCGCCCACGCCGTTCGACCGATGCACGCCTGCAGCTGCTGGGGAAGTTCATTACGGGTGGCACCAAGGTGAATGCCACGGTGCTATCGGCAGTGATCCATGGTGAGCTGCTGACGTTGCGACCTTTTGCGGACGCCACCGGCGTGACCGCTCGTGCTTGTTCCCGTCTGGCGACCATCGCCACTGGCTTGGATCCGCGTGGTCTGGGTGTGCCGGAGGTGTGGTGGAACCGCAAGCGCGACGAGTATCTGGCTAAGGCCGAGGGGTTCGCCAGCGGCACCCCGGAGGGGGTGGCCGAGTGGATCGTTTTCCACGCCACGGGGCTATCCGAGGGGTCGCTGGAGGGTAAGTCGATCGCTGACGCCAAGCAGGGGTAGTGCGCTTGGGTGCGATTGAGGTTGCGTAGGCGTGTTTAGGCGTCCTCGTCGCGCCCGCGCCACCACATTGCAAGGCCAGTAGCGGCGATACCCAGCAAGGCGAGTGTGGCACCGGCGCCTGCAATAACTGCCGCCTGTGGGAACAGCGGTTCCGGGCGGTTGAACTGCTTGATCGGCCAGCTCTCTTCCGTAGCCCGCTTCTTTAGGGGGCGGTCCGGGTTCACGGCAACCGGGTTGCCCACCAGCTCCAGCATGGGGATGTCGGTCGCGGCGTCGGAATAGGCGTAGCTTTCGTCCAGGTCATAGCCGTGCTCGGCGACAAGTTCTCGGATGCGCTCGACTTTCGCGTGGCCTTTGTTGAAGTGCGTGACGGCGCCCGTGAACCGCCCGTCCTTTTCTTCTAGCTCGGTGGCAAAGAGGTGATCCGCGCCCAGTTCCTTGGCGATGGGTTGCACCATGATGGAGGCGGAGGCGGTGACGATGGCGATGCTGTGCCCTTGTTCGCGGTGCCATTCGATGAGTTCGCGCGCTTCGGCATAAATAAATGGAGTGATGACCTCTTGCAGTGCGTCTTGTGCGACCTGTCGCAGGGGCTCGGATTCACGGTCTTTAATGATCCTGGTCAGCGCTTCTTTTGTGGATTCTAAGCTGTCCTCGGAATGGGTCGTGAACATGTAATTGCCCAGCATGGCCATCATCTTCAACACCTCGCTGGTATTCAGCAGGCCACGCTCGGCCATCGGGCGGCGGTAGGCCAGGGATGCCGACGTGTCGATGATCGTTTTATCGAGGTCGAAAATGGCCAGTACGCGCTTCTCGCCCGAGGTGTCGCGTGGTTCCTGGTGCTGAGTCACATTTGTCATTCTAATTACATTGCGACACTTATGTCACTCTCATCTTTTTGCGTTGCGGGTTATCCACAGGATCCAGACCCTTTTTTATGACGCCACCCCGACTTTTCCACAGCTCAGAAATCAGGGGTATACCTACGAGTCCGAAGCTGCGAGTCTTTGGTTCATGGGTGGAGCGAAGAGACAGAGAAAAAGAAAAACGCCGGCCGCGACAGAGTCGCTGCGACCCGTAATCATTGATATCGCTGATCCCCTGTGGAACAACGAGGCTCGCATGGTGGTTGCGGTGACCCGGCGACCAATGATTATTCACGACGGCACGGCGGAATCGACCGCGGAGCTCTTACAAGAACTGGACCGGAAAGACGGATTTGCCTGCCAGAACTCTGCGATTGTTCTGAGCGACAAGGAAAGCGAGCTCACCCGGCATCACTTGGTGCGAACCATCCGCGTGGATCGCCTGGAGCCCTCCCTGGATGCCGGGGGTGCGATGGTGTTAGCGGAGATGATCGGCTCGACAGATGCCCTGCGCATTGCGGTTAGCTCGGCGACCGGTGGTGCTGGATCAAGTTTGTTTGCGGCACAGTTGGCCTATTACATGTCCTGTGAAGGCAGGCCTGCGGTATTGGTGGACGCTGATCCCCACTCCTGTGGTTTGGATTTGGTGCTGGGCAAGGAACGGCGACCCGGCCTGACGCGTAACCAGATTCCCGCCGATTGTGATTTCGATCAGCTGCGCAGCCACCTGCTGATGCTGGGTTTCGACAGCGCAGGTGGAAAGAAGATCGATGCAGAAGGCGGGGCGGTACCCGTGATCTACGCTGACCGATATCCGACTTTCGGCGCGCACAGCGGCGGACGGGGGCTCGACATCGGGCAGATCGCGCACCTTATGCACGCTGACGACCTAGTCGTGGATTGCGGACGCAGCCTGCCAGTGGCTGATAGTGCGAGTGCAGGGTGGTCAGAACAGTGGGGCGCAGCGGAACCCGACGTACACGTACTTGTGGCTCCATTGACCATCCAGGGTGTGACGGCCGCCGGTGCGTTGCGTAACCGGATGCTCGAAAACGACCGAGCACAACCACTGATAGTCCTCCGTGAGATCCCTGGCGCATCGACCTCTGTGGCCGTCGCCGCGATGATGCTGGATGAGGTTCCCGTGGCCGTTATTCGGCACGATATTCACTGCACGCCGGCGTTGGATAGGGGAGAGGCTGAGTACTGGATCGAAAGCTCTTTGAAGAACGACCGGGTTCGTGGGGCGGTGCGTGAGGTATGGGAGAAGATCCTGCACATCGTTGGCGAATGTGCACTGCCGCTAGCCAGTTAGTGGTCTCAAAGAAAGGGGGAGACGTGGGGGCGTCACGAAGAAAGAACACTGAGCTGAAGAAGCTTAAGAAACAGCAACAGCGAGAATCCGCGCGTAGTCTCCTCGCGATTGTGCGAGATGACCTGGCAGAACAAGGAATTAGCAGGCCGGACGAGCGAGACCTTTCGCAGAGTTTGCACTTGATCGGCAAAGCGAGCGTGGAGAATGTACGCACACTCCAGCGCGAGTTCAGTGGGCTGGGACCCCTGGCAGAGCCGCTGCAAGATCCGTTGGTGACGGACGTGGTGCTAAACGGTGATGGCAGCGTGTGGGCAGATCGTGGCGAGGGAATGCAGCGAGTTGACGGGGTGAACATCGGAGTAGAAGCAGCACGTGAACTGGCTGTTCGAATGGCAACAATGTGCGGGGAGAGACTGGATGAGGCAAGACCATTTGCAGACGGGGTGCTGCGCGAGCTGCCGCCGGACGTGGCTGCCCAGACGATCCGTATACATACCTTGCTGGCTCCTCCGGCAGCGGGAGGGAGCTGCATTAGCTTGCGTGCGATCACCGGGCAGAAGAACAAGTTGGATGCGCTGGTTGCAAATGGACTGACGAGTCCGGATATGGCAGATGTGCTGCGGCGAATTGTGCGGGCGCGACGCAACATCCTGATTAGCGGCGGGACGGGTGCGGGAAAGACCACCCTGTTGGCGGCGTTGTTGGCGGAGGTGGCGCGCGATCAGCGGTTGATCGTGGTGGAGGATACCCCGGAGCTGCTGATCGACCATCCACATGTGGTGGCGCTAACCACCCGTGAGGGCAATGCGGAGGGTGCGGGTGCGATCTCCATGACTGCATTGGTGAAGCAGAGTCTGCGGATGCGGCCGGATCGCATCGTGGTGGGGGAGATTCGTGGCCCGGAGGTGGCAGATTTGCTGGTGGCGCTCAATACCGGGCATGCGGGCAGTGCAGGAACCATCCATGCTAACGATCCGGCGAGCGTTCCCGGACGGTTGGAAGCGTTGGGTGCGATGGCTGGCCTGGATCGGATGGCTCTTTCGCGCCAGGCGATCGACGGGATTGATGTGGTGCTGCACGTTTCCCGCACGGAGAAGGGCCGGCGACTAACGCACATCGCGCGATTGATCGGGGATGAACGGGCACGCATCGAAGTGCTGTGGCAGCGGCGGGGTGGGCAAGAATGTGTGCCGGAGGGTTTTAAGGAGTTCTGCGATGAACTGGGCTGAGGGAACGCTCATGATCTCCGTTTTGGCGGTCGTTGCGGCAGCGCTGATGGTCGCTTTTACGTTGAAGATCGTGATCGGGCGTGTGCTGAAAACCCGCCGACACATGAAGACTTTGGCCGAGGTACGTGACGCCGTGGATGCCATTGCTCGCGAGGTGATGGCCGGCGGGCGACCATTGGATGCGGTTGAGCACGCCACGTCGGGGCTGAAGTCTGAGACTCTGCGTCGCGAGTTGGATGTTGCCTGTGTGAAGGTGCGCTTGGGAGCCGCGCCGGGCCCGGACATTGCGGGAGCAGAGGTGAAGGAGAGCGACGCCTCCAGTTTCTTCGCCCACCTTTTCAATATTTGGGGAATTTCCCACCGTCACGGTGTGGGGCTGGCTGGACTGGCACAGTCGCATGTTACCGACATAGATGCACAACTAGCCCACATTTCTAAGTCCACGTCCGCGACAGCGGGAGCACGACTGACGGTAACGGTGCTATTGGCATTACCGATCGGCGCGGTGGGATTGGGACAAAGTAGCGGGCTCGGCACTCTGAGCTTCCTGCTGACCAATGTGCTGGGGGTGCTGCTCTTTCTCACTGGGACTGGTCTGGTGTGCGCGGGCACTTTGTGGACGGAGCATCTCAGCGAATCACTGACTACATCGCCGCTGGGAGGAGTGGGTGTGCGGGCTGGACCGTCTAGCTCGACACCCATGGGGCCACTGGATGCTGCTCGCGCCCTCGATGTCACAGCCGCAGCACTACACGCCGGAAAGGCGCTGCTACCTGCGTGGACGCTAGGGGTGGGACCGCTTGCCCAACAGGACGAAGGAACGCTCAGGCACGCTATGGCTCTCCTGCATCTCGGTGGAGGAGCCCAGGCGTGGCTCACTCTGGCTGACCATCCCCTGCTTGGGGCCATTGCCCGCCAAGCTGCACAGCAGACTCGCGCCGGAACATCACTGGCCGATGGAATGCACCAGCAGGCCGAACATCTCCGGCGCATTGCCGCAGACAAGGCAACTGCCGGAGCTGAAAAGGTCTTGATAGCTTTGGCGGCCCCGTTGACCCTCTGCTTCCTCCCAGCCTTCGTTTTTGTCGGCCTCATACCACTGGCCATTGGCATGGCTTCGTTATGAGGCTTTGGGAAGGGGAGATAGAGGTGTTCCTCAAATGACTACACCGACAACCGAAAAAGGGTGCGCGGACACTGCGACCCGGGAAGGAAAACTGACCATGACTACTTCGACTCTGACCACACCGACTCTGACCACATCAAACATTGAACACACCGCTTTCGAGCCGTGTGCCCATGTGCTCGCCAACGATCAGCTCAAGGCCGCGCCCGTAAAGACGGACCCCGCTTCGGGCGTAAACTGCGAATTCTCTGAACAAGTCAACCCACTCAGCAGTTGGTGGAACCAGATTATTGGTGCAATCTACTCTCGCTACACAGATGAAAAAGGAATGTCCACTATTGAGTACGCCCTTGGATGCGTTGCGGCGGCCGCTCTTGGCGCTCTCCTCTACACGGTCGTCACCTCGGACACCGTAGAGCAGGCACTCAGTGGAATCTTCGAGAAGGCGCTGAACACGAAGTAACCGAAGGGCTTAGGAACTGCCCACTTTCCGTCGTGCCCCCTTCGCGCGAGTCTGATCCGAATGGATCGGGCACGCAAGAGGGGTGACACCAAAACATAAATCAACATCCAAGAATATCCAGGAACACTGATGAACACAGTTGAAGGCGCCATCGTCTTGTCTGCCATGACTCTTGTCGCCGGAGGAGCCGCTGCGGGCTTGACCACCATGTCACAGGCGGCTACGGCACAATCACTCGCGCGGACAGTCGCCCGGGTCGAAGCGCGCGGCGGAGATGGGGTTGCTCTGGCTCGGCAGCTCGACGCCAACGCGAGCGTCTCTACTACTCGCGAAGGTAGTGCGGACTCGTCGCTTGTGAGGGTAAAGGTCTCCAAAGACGGGGCATTGTTCGACGTCCATGGTGAAGCCGTCACGATGGTGGAGCCTGACGAGGGATAAGGGGAGGCAGGGAACCAGTCCATGAGTACCGTGTACGGGGCGCTGATTACCCTCGGCATTCTTTCGATCGTTTCGCTTCTTGCCCTCGGTGCGGCGATGCTGGGGCATAAGGAACAGGCGAGCACCGCTGCCGATATGGCTGCACTATCGGCGGCCATGGCTATTCAAGCTGGTGAGAATTCGCCGTGCGATACTGCCCGGAGCATTGCCGATGCAAATGGGGCGAACATGGAGAACTGCGAGGTCAAAGGAGAGTTTGTGACGGTGGAAGTTGTCACCCGCCCAGGCTCGAACTCCCGTATCCTTCCACAGAAAGCGCAGGCCATGGCCGGGCCAGTGGAATAGGGAGTGGCCTAGGCCTTGCGGAAAAGATCGGCTAGGAACGGGGTGGAGTGCTGCTGCGATACGGGCACTGTCCCGCCATGGTCGGTGGGGTACCAGTGAACCTCGACACGCTTATTCCGGCTGCGCATGTCGCCGATAAATTGGTGGATCCACATGTCCGAGTTCAGCATGATGCCGATGGGAGTGGGAACGTCCTTATCCATGAGGCCATGGCCTAAGAAAACAGGTTTGTCGTAGCCAGTGGCGGGAGTCTGCATGAACGCTCGTAACGCAGGCTCCAAACCCGGCACCTCGCGCAGTGGCTTCGAGAATGCACGAGCCACATTTGTGCCCTTTAAGGCGGACGATAGCTCGTGGTAACAGGATCCCTCGGCGGCCTTTACCATCTGCTTGCCCTCCGGGGTGAGCGCCGAATCGACATCGATGTTTGGGTTTGCCTCACGGAAAGCGGCGAGAATGTACATCGCATAAGTGTTCAAGCCAGCTGGTAGAGGAACAGGTGGGAAGGTTGGACTACCTGCCAACACAATCTCCTCGACATAGGCCGGGGCGCCTGTCGCGACTGTGCCTACAAAGTTCAGATTCGCCTCCTTGCTACGGCTCGTCGCGCGCAACGCAACATGGAGAGCCGCGCCGCCACCCTGAGACTGGCCAATAACTGCCCAATTGCGCGAAAGCTTCTGCTTTCGCTGCTTCACCACAGGTAGCCCCTGGGCGGCGATGACGGAATCCACAACGTTAGCTGCAGTGGACTTACCGTTGAGGTAGCTCATGAGACCATCGGTGCTCATCCCGGCATAGTCGCTGGCTACGATGGCATAGCCCTGGTTCAGCCAGTGATTCAGATAATCCGTATCCCGCGCAGACCGCGGATTCATGGATGGGGTGCACTGATCTGCCAACCCCACGGTCCCGTGAGCCCAGGCCAGCACGGGCCAACCGCCCGCCGGAGGCTTGCCCTTAGGGAAGAACATCGCACCTGTGGAAGGGGCGACCGTGCCGTGCTGATTGGTTGTGGAATAGCTAAACCGGAACTGCTGCCCCGCCGCCGACAGCCCAACATTCGGGTCGAGGTGAACAGTGTTCATAAGCATTCCCGGTTTGGCGGGTACCTTGCCGATTTTCAGACCACTGTCGAAAGTAGCGCCCGCATAGGGAGCGGGAGTTCGCATGGCTTCCCCGCGGTTGACCAACGAAGCGGCGCTGGAATGCACCCCGGACGGTGCTAATGGCTGCGCTGCAGCAAGGCTAGTTGAACCGAAAGATACCGCTAGAGCTGTAACTCCGGCGATGGTTGCTGTGGCTCCTTTGCGCAAGCCAGAATGATTTTTGCCAACAAATGACTTCATGGGGGAAAGTATATGGTTAAAGCAACCTCCCCGTGTGGCGTCATAAAAATCGGCGAACTAACCCGCGGCATTGGCCAGCGCCCGCAGCAACAACACCGCACCTGCCTTAAACAGTGGATCGTTACCATTACCGCACTTCGGCGATTGCACGCAGGAAGGGCAGCCGGACTCGCACTCGCAAGTCTCCACGGTCTCGGCGGTGGCGGCCATCCACTCGGCAAAGCGCGCGAAGCCTTGCTCCGCAAAACCTGCGCCACCGGCATAACCGTCATAGACGAACACCGTCGGCAGACCCGTATCTGCATGCAGGGCAGTGGACACCCCACCGATATCCCAACGGTCGCACGTCGCAATCAAAGGCAACAGGCCAATCGCCGCATGCTCTGCGGCGTGCAAAGTGCCCGGCCAGGTCGGCTCCGGCAGGCCCAGATCCAGTAGTAGATCTGGTTCCACTGTGTAAGCCACCGCGCGGGTACGCAAGGATTCCGGCGGCACATCCAGCGGCACGGTTTCTAGGATTTCGCCACCCGGCAAACGCTTCCGGTAGCCACTGACGGTGTGGGAAACCTCCACATCCACATCTGCCAGCCACACCCCATCGCAGATCTTGTGCGTGCCTCGAGTACGCCGCACCGTGATGTCCGTATCGCGGATCACCTGCGTGGTGTACTCAGGAAACTCGGGGCGCACCCATGCTACGGATTCCTCTAAATTCAACAGCTGCACCACGAATGTCTCGCCCTGGTGCATATACACCGCCCCGGTGTGCACATCCGACGTCGCCCGCGACTCATCGACAGTGCCCAGCAGGCGCCCGGAATCGGCCTCCACGATCGCCACCTGCTTCGCCGCGCCCCCGCGGATAGAGACCTGCGCATGCACCTGCTCGGCAGCCTGCAAGTCCGCAAAAATGCCCCGTGGTCTGCGCTTCAATACACCCCGGCGCAAAAGGTGCTCCACCACGCGCTCGGCACCCCAGTGGGTAACCTCCGCCTCCGACAGCGGCTTTTCCGCGGCTGCGCACACTACGTGGTCAGCCAGCACATAGGGGTTGCCCGGGTCGAAGACCGTGTTTTCCACGGGGCGATCCAGCAGAGCCTCTGGATGGTGCAGTAAATACGTATCCATCGGATCATCCGCGCCCACCAGCACCACCAGCGCGCCCTGGCCGCGCCTACCCGCACGCCCTGCCTGCTGCCGGAAACTCGCAATCGTGCCAGGGAAGCCGCTGGTCACCACAACATCTAACCCGCCAACATCGATGCCCAGCTCGAGCGCATTCGTCGAGGCGATTCCCAACAGCTCACCATTATCAAAACGCCGCTCTAGTTCACGGCGATCCTCCGGGGTGTAGCCCGCCCGGTATGCTGCCACCCGCACCGCATCCGCACTGCGGCCCATCGCCCCCAGTTTCTCTGCAGTGGCGACGGACACCACTTCCGCACCGCGCCGGGAACGTACGAATGTCAGCGTCCGCGCACCCTGGGCGATCGCCAGCGCCATCACATCTGCGGCCTCGGAGTTCGCGGCTCGCCGCACCGGCGCACCATTTTCTCCCTCAACTTCTGGCAGAAAACCCGGTTCCCATAGTGCGATGGTCCGCTCACCAGTGGGTGCGCCGTCTTGCGTCACCGCCACTACGTCCTCGCGACCCGTCAGTCGGCGGGCATGTGCTGCCGGATCCACGCTGGTCGCGGAAGCTAGCACAATCGTCGGTGCCGTCCCACATAGTCGCAGCAGTCGCCGTAGAACCATCGCTACATGTGCACCGAACACACCGCGGTAGACGTGGCACTCGTCGATCACCACATAACGCAAGGTGCGCAGCAGTCGGCTCCACGACTGCGGATTCCCCAAAATCGAGGCGTGCAGCATGTCCGGGTTCGTCACGATCACCCGTGCCTGGTCGCGGATCACCCTACGTGTCTCCGGCGGGGTATCGCCGTCGTACGTGGCTACCATGATGTCGTTTAAGTTCGCTGTGCCCGCACACATCTTGGCCAGCGCCGCCCGCTGATCCTGCGCCAGCGCCTTCGTTGGTGCGAGGTATAGAGCCGTCGCGGTGCTCGCTGTTGCCAGGTCGCTCAAAACGGCCAGCTGGTAGCCAAGGCTTTTTCCTGACGCCGTGCCGGTCGAAACCACCACATCCTGGCCCGCATGGGCGTGGGTAGCGGTCTCTACCTGGTGCGACCAGGGCGCGAAAATTCCCTGCTCGTGCAGGTATTCCACTAATGATTCGTCGGCCCATTCCGGCCACTTGGCTGTCTGCGATGGACGGGCGGGGATGGTGCGTGTGTGGGTGACCGTGGAGCGTGGAAACTCCGGCGTCAGGTCGGCCAGTAATTCCTCACCGAACGACGGCGCAGAGCTGGTGGCGTTGCTAGACCCAGAGCTGGGCGCAGTGCCGGACGAGGAATCGACGGCGGAACCAGAGGTAGGGGGCGTGAGCTCGGACATTAACGATAGTTCTAGACCCCATTAGGGGGTGGATACAAGTCAATTGTCTCCCGGATTCCGCACTCGTCTGATCGTTTGCTCCGTGGACATGGCAAACTGGCCAATGGTTTTTAAAATCCTCGGTACTTTTCCGCTCGCCTCGGCGTGAGGTGGGGTCTCGTTGGGTTTTAGCCGATTGGGTTGGAAACGAAGTATCTTCCGACCTCGGCGTTTGGTGGTCTCAGCAGACTTGCGCCGGACAGATTCAACAAGATAGGTAGAAATTCATGGCACAGGGAACCGTCAAGTGGTTCAACGCGGAGAAGGGCTTTGGCTTCATCGCCCCGGACGACGGATCTTCCGACGTCTTCGTCCACTACTCTGAGATCCAGGGCAGCGGCTTCCGCACCCTCGAGGAGAACCAGAAGGTTGAGTTCGAGGTTGGCGAGGGCGCTAAGGGGCCGCAGGCTCAGAATGTCACGGCTCTATAAGACCCACAGGGTTGAGCAAGCCCTCGCCTCGGCGCCTCGCGCGCCTGGCGGGGGCTTTGCCTTATCCATGCTCCCACCCCGGTTGCAATGGAATTGCGGAAACCGCGTAGTGTCACTTAGAAATGCGTAAGTGGCACCATTGAAATAAATCTGTAGAACAATGGCACCCGGCAAACCCATAGATTCTTGAAGGATGTGTGAATTCAACCGATGGGAAACGATGGCGTCAAACGTCTAGTGATCGTTGAGTCGGCGACGAAGGCGAAGAAGATCGCACCGATCCTGGGAGCGAATTACATCGTCGAGGCTTCCGTCGGGCACATTCGCGACCTTCCTCGGGGCGCCGCAGACGTTCCGGCGAAGTATAAAAAGGAACCATGGGCACGGCTGGGCGTTAACGTCGATAAGGACTTCGAGGCGCTCTACGTTGTTAGCCCGGACAAGAAAAAGAAGGTCGCTGACCTCAAGGCAAAGCTCAAGCAGGTAGACGAGCTCTACCTCGCGACAGACCCCGACCGCGAGGGTGAGGCAATTGCCTGGCACCTGCTGGAGGTTCTGAAGCCAAAGGTGCCGGTGCGCCGCATGGTCTTCCACGAGATCACGAAGAATGCCATCCTGGAGGCCGCGCAGAACACCCGCGAACTCGACTACGACCTGGTGGATGCTCAGGAATCCCGCCGTGTACTGGATCGCCTCTATGGATATGAGGTCTCGCCGGTGCTGTGGAAGAAGGTCATGCCGCGCCTGTCGGCGGGTCGCGTACAGTCCGTCGCCACTCGCGTGATCGTCGAGCGCGAGCGCGAGCGTATGAAGTTTGTCCCCGCCGAGTACTGGGATTTGAGCGCTACGTTCGGTCTGGTCGATGCTCTTTCTTCGTCTCTTGATGGCGCCGCCCCGGATTCCTTCGAAGCACGGCTGACTGCGGTCGCGGGCAAGCGCGTGGCGCAAGGGCGTGACTTTAGCGATGACGGCACGCTCAAAGCCAGCGCGAGGGATACGTTTGCGCTGGATGGGGCGAAAGCAAAGTCCCTGGCTGAGGGTTTGCAGGGGCAGGAGTTCGCTGTGACTGCGGTGGAGGAAAAGCCCTACACTCGCCGCCCGTACCCGCCGTTTATGACGTCTACCTTGCAGCAGGAGGCGGGTCGTAAGCTCCGTTTTACTTCGGAGCGCACGATGCGCATTGCGCAGCGTCTGTACGAAAACGGTCATATCACCTATATGCGTACCGACTCGACGACCTTGTCGACTGCCGGTATTGAGGCCGCACGTAAGCAGGCGAAGGAGCTATACGGTGCGAAGTTCGTTGCCGATGGCCCGCGCCAGTACACCCGCAAGGTGAAGAACTCGCAGGAGGCTCACGAGGCGATTCGCCCGGCAGGCGAGACTTTCCAGACCCCTGGCCAGTTGAGCGGTCAGCTGGATGCCGAGGAGTTCAAGCTCTACGAGCTGATTTGGCAGCGCACTGTCGCCTCCCAGATGGCCGATGCAAAGGGCCAGTCGATGAAGGTCACCGTCGCAGGTGATGCGAAATCGGGTGAGAGCTGCGAATTCAGCGCTACGGGCCGTACCCTGACCTTCCCAGGCTTCCTCAAGGCCTACGTGGAGGTCAGCCGCACCGCCGATGGTCGTGATGTGGCCGACAATGCGGAAAAGCGCCTGCCGCAGTTGACCGAGGGGGACGAGCTGAACGCCCGGGACGTGGAAGCCGACGGGCACTCGACGAACCCGCCAGCCCGCTACACCGAGGCTTCACTGGTCAAGAAGATGGAAGAGATGGGCATTGGTCGCCCGTCGACTTACGCTTCCATCATCCGCACCATCCAGGATCGTGGCTACGTGCTGCCGCGCGGTAATGCGCTGGTGCCTTCATGGGTGGCGTTTGCCGTGGTGGGTCTTTTGGAACAGAGCTTCGGCGCGCTGGTGGACTATGATTTCACTTCCGCCATGGAAGACGAACTGGATGCCATCGCAGCGGGCGACGAGGATCGTGTGAACTGGCTTAAGGGCTTCTACTTTGGGGATAGCTCTCGCCCGGAGGCTCCGGGCGCCGTTGTCCCACGCCTGGGCGGCTTGAAGCACATTGTGGGCGACAATCTGGAGCAGATCGACGCCCGCCGGGTGAACTCCCTGCACATTTTCGACGACGAAAACGGTGTGCCGATTGTCGTTCGCGTTGGCCGCTATGGCCCCTACCTGGAGCGCATCAAGCCGCTGCCGGAGGACGCCCCTGAGGGCACGGAACCCGAGGTACAGCGCGCGAACCTGCCGGAATCCATGACCCCGGATGGTTTGACGCTGGAGGTTGCCGAGAAGCTCTTCGCCACTCCGCAGGGCGGCAGGGAACTGGGCGTCAACCCCGACAATGGGCGCACCATCGTTGCCCGAGAGGGACGCTATGGCCCTTATGTCACCGAGGTGCTGGGCGAGGACGAGGAAGCCCGCGTGGCCGAGGAGGCCGTGAAGACGTGGGAGGCTGAGCGCGACGAACAGGATCGCGCTCGCGAGGCCGAGGGCAAGAAGCCTCTGAGCCGCGAGACAAAGACTGCCCAGGCGCAGAAGGAAAAGCGCGTCAAGCAGATCGTCGAGGAGACGCTGAAGCCTAAGACCGCCAGCTTGTTCAGCGACATGGAGCCCTCCAGCGTGACACTGGAGGAAGCCCTGAAGCTTATGAGCCTGCCGCGCGAGGTGGGCGTGGATCCCAGCGACAACGAGCTGATCACCGCCCAAAACGGTCGCTATGGCCCGTATCTGAAGAAAGGCAATGATTCCCGCTCTCTGGCCAATGAGGAACAGATCTTTAACATCACCCTCGACGAAGCTCGCCGCATCTATGCCGAGCCGAAGCGCCGGGGTCGCGCTGCCGCGCAGCCGCCACTGAAGCAGCTGGGTGATAACGATGTTTCTGGCAAGCCCATGTCCGTCAAGGACGGCCGTTTCGGCGCCTATGTCACCGACGGAGTCACCAATGCATCGTTGCGCAAGGGCGATACCCCGGAGACTATTACTGACGCCCGCGCGAATGAGTTGCTCTCCGAACGCCGCGCCAAGCAGGCTGCAGAGGGCACGGCACCTGCAAAGTCGAGTCGGAAGGCCGCCAAGAAGTCGACCAAGAAGTCCACTAAGAAGGCCGCCAAGAAGTCGACCAAGAAAACCACCAAGAAGACGGCTAAGAAGCCGCCGACGCTGACGAAGCGCACGGTGAAAAAGTCCCACTAAAAACGGTCATACTTTTGGGTGGGAACTGATAAGTTCGGGAGCATGAATCAGCTCCCGAGCTTTAGCGTCGTTACCCTTGCCCCGAACCTTCCCGGCCCCGTCGCTGCAAAGCGTCTGCAGGAATTGGGTGGCACCGTCATCAAGGTCGAAGGCCCCGGCAAAGCCGCTGACCCCATGCGCCTGTACTGCGAGCCGTACTACCAACACTTGGTAGACGGGCAGGATGTGCGCCACATCGACCTCAAGACGGAATCTGGCCTACATGAGCTGCATGAGCTCCTGGAGGGGGCAGACCTACTGCTTACGAGTTCCCGACCGGCCTCGCTGGAACGCCTCGGATTGGGGTGGGAGGATCTGCACGCTCGTTTCCCTGTACTGTCGCAGGTGGCGATTGTCGGCCACTCCGGTGAGCACGTTGACGTAGCCGGGCACGACCTCACGTACGAGGCGCACGCCGGCACGCTCTCCTTCCACGGGGATAGCCCCGCCATGCCGGTAGTTCCCATCGCCGATCTGGCGGGTGCAGAGCGTGCAGTCTCCCAGGCTCTGGCCGCTCTGTGGCAGACTGCGGCCACCGGGCAGGGAAGCTACCACGAGGTGGCGCTGGCGGACATGGCTACTGAATTTGCCACTCCGGCCCGCTTCCGGCTCACCGGTCCCGACACACTGCTCGGTGGTCTGTTGCCGGGGTATGGACTCTACCAAGCTCAATGCGGTGGTTGGGTGGCGATTGCAGCGCTGGAACCGCACTTCTTTGCAGGCCTGATCGAAGCCTTGCATGTGGAAGGGCTGCTACCTACGCAGGCCACTGTCGCCCAGCTGCAGTCGGAGGGGATCACCGCAGAGCAGCTGGCGGCAGCGGTGGGGCAGAAGACGGCAGCGTGGTGGGACGGGATGGCGTCGGAAAGGAACCTCCCTATCGCATCCGTGCGGCGAGGTTAGCAGTGTCGCCTTGTGGCAGTGTCGCCATAGGGCACGCGCCTAGAACGTGGATCGATCGGCGAGAGTGGCGCGAATAGGACGGGCGATCTGGGTCATCTCACGGCGACCGCGCAGTTCCACGGACTTCATCATGGTCCAACGAGCCTGCTCAGCTTCATTGGCTGCGCGCAGGGTCGCTGCGCTGGTGAGAACCTGACCGGGGGTCTTCTTCGCCAGATCCGTCAGGCGGGCGGCCTGGTTCACAGCATCGCCGATGACGGTGTATTCAAAGCGATCCTTCGCGCCGATGTGACCCGCAACAACGGAGCCAGCGGCAACTCCAATCCCGGCGACGAACTCCAGCCCTTGCAGCTTGGCCTTCAATTCGCGGGCGGCAGCCAGAGCGTGTCCGGCCACATCGTCCAAAGGCAGAGGGGCGCCGAACACTGCCAGGGCCGCATCGCCTTCAAACTTGTTGATGATGCCCTTGTTCGCGTGCACAACCTCCACCACTCGGTCGAAGAACTCGTTGAGGGCTTTCACCACGTGCTCTGGTTCCTTCTCAGTAGCGAAGCCGGTGGAGCCAATCACATCGACGAAGAGCACTGCCACGTGCCGAGCCTCGCCACCCAGCTCCGGTTTTTCCTCCAGCGCCCGGCGCGCGACCTCAGTGCCGACGTAACGGCCAAAAAGATCCGATACGCGCTGGCGCTCTTGCAACCCGCGCATCATCTCGTTAAAGCCAGCTTGCAGCACGCCGATCTCGGAGGAATCGTAGATCCGCACGGTCGTATTCACCTCACCGCGACGGACGCGGTTGATGGCGTACTGCAACTCACGGATCGGGTCGGCCACGGCCATGGAGAACAAGGTGGTGCCCATGAAACCGGTCAGCAGGGTGGTCAGCGCCAGTGCCAGCATCGCCGGGATGATGCCGCGGGAGTTCTCGGGGTAGAAGTCGGTAGCTGCCGCGAACAGCAGCAGCACCATGCCCAGCACCGGCACGGCGGAGGTCAGCGCCCAGGTCGTCATCAGCCGGTGAGAAAGCGGGGACAGGCGCGAATGATCCGGGGCACCCTTGGCTAGAGCCTTCGCGGCGACGGGACGCACCAGGCGTTCGGCCTCCATATAAGTCATTAGGCTCACCATCATGCCGCCCAACGTGGCCGTCACAGCGACGGTGATGCCCCATTCCGTACTGTGCCGACAGGCCACGACAGTAAACAGCACCACACCTATTGCCCACAGCACGATGCCCGTGACGGTCTGCAACAGGGGGATGCGCAGCACCAAGTCGCGCACCATATTCGGATCATAGGCTTTTGGTGTGCGCTGCCACCTCAGCACGGGCGCGAAGAAGTACAAGGTCATTGCAATGCCAGCCAAGACGGCCACACCGAAATAGATGATGTACAGCGTGGCAATAGTGGTGTCCGGACTTGTTAGTTCGCGCGCGGCAGGCAGAGGGATGAGGAAACGCAGGAACGTGGCCACTGCAGTGGCGCCGATGACATTGGTGGCTAACACGGTTGCTGCGTACAGGGGCCAGGAGGTTCCCCAGGCCCAGGACAGGTAGCGCAGCAGTTGTTTCATGCCATTCAGACTATCGCACCGGCACCCCCGCCGGGCGCGTCTACCTATGCCCTACCTATGCCGAGGACACGCGGAGGGTGGTCGGGGCGAATAGCTAGACTAAGTAACCATGATGGAAACCACGGCGCCAGCCACACCGGGGCACGCAGCGGGAGTCTTTGGGCGGATCACTGCGGAATCTGTCCGCCGTCCCCTGCAGCGGGCCGTGGAGGATCCGCAGGCGATGACTCACTCGTGGTTGTTCACCGGCCCTCCCGGCTCCGGGCGTTCCATCGCGGCGAAGGTTTTCGCCACGGCTCTGGTGTGCCCGCACGGCGGTTGTGGGCAATGCGATCAGTGCCGTAGCGCTGCTGCGGGAACCCACCCGGACATCCTGTGGGTGTCCACTACTGGTGTGGTTCTTTCGGTCGACGAGATCCGCGGGGCCATCCACGAAGCCGCGAACATGCCCACTGTTGCGCGCTGGCGTGTGGTGGTTGTGGAGGATGCTGACCGGCTCAATGACGCTGCCGCCAACGCTTTGCTCAAGTCGGTCGAGGAGCCCCCAGCCCGCACCGTCTTTCTGCTGTGCGCGCCGTCAACAGATCCATCGGATATTGCAATCACGCTGCGGTCGCGCTGCCGTCATGTTTATGTGCCTACTCCTTCTCCGGCGGCGGTGAAAGGGGTCTTGCTTAGTGACGCCACCCTCGGACTCAGCGAAAGCCAAGCCCAATGGGCCGCCGATGTGTCAGCCGGCCATATTGGTAGAGCTCGACACTTGGCCAGCGACGAGGCCGCCCGAAACAAACGCGCCACTGCTCTAAAACTGCCGAAGCTGGTGTACGAGCCCAATGCGCTGTACCGTTTCACGTCCGAGCTGGTAGCCAAGGCAGCTGAAGAGGCCGCCAGCGAGTTGGAGAAATTGGATCAGCGGGAACGCGAAGATTTGGAGAGCAGCCTTGGCGTAGGCGCGAAAGGTAAGGGTGCTGCAAAGGCCCAGCGGGGGGCGTCGGGAAGAATGAAAGAGCTAGAAAAAGAACAGAAGAACAGGCGCACAAGAAGGACCCGTGACTCGTTAGACCTGGCGCTGATCGACATCGCCGGGCTGTACCGCGACGCGATGCTTCAGGCCGCGGGTGCAGTGGACGACGAAGGTGTGCCGGTAGGTGGACACCAGCATCCAGACATGGCAGCGACGTCGAAGGAACTGGCGCGGCGCAACAGCGCGTCTGCGTTGGTGAGCTGCATCGATGCGGTGATGGAGTGCCGCGAGGTGCTGGGCTATAACGTGCGGCCAGAGGTGGCGCTGGATGCGATGGCGGGGCGCTTGCAGCAGTGCTGTGGGGTGGCTTAACGAAGGTTCCGAGCTGGCTACTAAGTGTGTTTTGGTGCTCAGGGTTTGCGTCGGCTAGGATAACGCTTCGTACTTAGTGTACGCGCCGCTTTAGCTCAGTCGGCAGAGCGTTTCACTCGTAATGAAAAGGTCGCGAGTTCGATTCTCGCAAGCGGCTCCATGTGATGTCCCACAGTATTCTTGACAGTTTGCTGTGGGGCATTTTGATTGCTAGCGACTGCTAACGTTTCGCCACCCATAAGCGTTTGGCTAAACAAAGCACTTCCAAGCTCGCGAGTTTGCGTCCAATCATTCATGGAGCCGCACCCGGGGCAAAGAAGGTTTTTGCACATCTTTACCCGAACTCCTTCAGAAAGGATTCTTCCCCAATGAAGATTCGCAAGTCGCTCATCGCCGGCGTTACCGCCGCAACCGTCACCGCGTGTCTCGCCGCACCTGCCCAGGCCGAAACCCACACCCCCACCACCCAAGTACAGGCTGCAGAAACTCCGAACACTAAGTCCCCGCTCGGCTCAGTGAACACCATCTGGGAAAACACCCCGGCTTGGCTGCGCCTCCCCCTCTTTGCACCGCTGGCACTCATCTGGGCCGTTATTTACAACCTAGTTGGCCTTCAGAACTCCACAGGGCCATCCGGCAGTCTTCCTCTCTAAGGCGACAGCGCGAACCCTAGTAGCTCAGTGGATACAGCATGCCTAACCGGCACCTCAGTTGTTCTTTGTTCTGGGGTGCCGGTTAGCCGTGCTGTTGGTGCATTCGCGGCGAGCTTTATTAGAGGGAGGAAGGCAGGGGCAGCTTCTCGAAGGGGCTCAACCCACGGATGGCGGAATTGGCGAAGCTGGCCACCACTAAGATCGTAAACATTACGGCCGCTGACAATAGCTGCACTCGGGACCCCGGATCCGTCAACATGAGGACGGCCAGGCTGGCGAGCACTGCGAGCGTGACGATGGTCAGAATAGGGAAAGCCCACATGCGAATTGGCAGCGTTCCACCGGCATGCCGCTCTAGTCGACGGCGCAGACGCAGCTCGGAGACGGCGATGAACGTCCACACGATCAACAATGAGGCACCTGCAGAGTTCAACATGAAGGTCAGCAGCCAGCCCGTGTCCAGGTAATTCAGCACCACCATCACGATGGAAAGCGCGACGGAAAGGATAATCGCGTTGACCGGTACGCCTCGGCGGTCAACGCGGGTGAAGATCTTTGGTGCCTCGTGGCGCTTAGCCAGGGAGAACATCATGCGGCTGGAAGCGTAAATCTGCGCATTGAAGGCTGACAAGAGCGCCAGAACGATGATGGCTTCCATAAAACCGACGACGCCCGGAATACCCGCCAGGTTCAGTACCCGGGTGAAGGGACTATCGGCCGCGCTTTCTGCCTGCCCCAGTGAAGAGTGGGGGAGCAGGAAGGTAATCACCAGTACCGACCCCAGGTAGAACAGCGAGATGCGGGTGATGGTGGAACGCACGGCGTTAATCAGCGACTGCTGCGGGTTTTCGGACTCCGCAGCGGCGATAGCAACCACCTCGATGCCGCCGAAGGCGAAGGCTACGGCCAGGATCGCCGTGGCTACGCCGCCTACGCCGTTGGGCATGAATCCATCGGCGGTGAAGACTTCCGTGCCGATGAATGTGTGTCCCGGTAGCAGGCCGAACATCAATAGGAAACCGATGACCAGGAATGCCACCAGTACGGCCACCTTGATGAACGCAAACCAGAACTCGAACTCGCCGAAGGCTCGGATCTGCAGCAGATTCACCACGCCGAAGAAAAGCACGCAGATAGCGGCGGGGATCCAGGCGTCAATACCGAACCACGCACCCATAAAGCTCGCCGCACCAGTAATTTCGGCGCCGAGTACCGCTACGGTGGCAAGCCAGTAAATCCATCCTTGCGTGAAGCCAGCCCAGCGTCCAATGCCGTGCTCGGCGTACTCGGAAAAGGAACCCGAGGCAGGGATGACGGTGCCCATCTCACCCAACATCTGCATCACGAGGATGGCGATAAGTCCCGCGACGATATAAGCCAGCAGCACGGCCGGCCCAGCCGCTTCGATCCCCACGCCGGTGCCCAGGAACAGCCCGGCGCCGATGGTGGAACCCAGGCCCATCATCGTGAGGTGACGAACCTTCAGACCATTGCCGAGCTTCGCATCGCCGGAACGGGAGTCCGGGTGCGAGCTGGCGCTATTTGGGGAGGTGGAGGGGGTGGAGGTCATTCTCTAAGAATACGATGTGGGGTTCGCGCTAGAGAATGCAGGTGCTTGAAAGCCCACCTACCCCTCCTGCCCCGCGGCGGGGTCGGACTCGTACTTCGGCACCATCGCGTCGTAGTCCTCCATCAGCTTCAGCTCTGTGATGTGGTCCGGGATGCCGAAAGCATCTACCAGCGTCTGCGACCACGGCCCCAGGGAATCCACCAGGTCGTTCAGAGCGGCACGTGCAGCCTTGGTGCGGGTACCTGTAAGCAGGTTCTGCTCGAGGTACCAGCTTGCGTTGTCCACGATGCAGCTGAGGAAGTACACGTCGCGAACCTGCTCCAGCACACGCTGGGCGTCCTCCGACTCCAGCTTGGACTCGGCCTCCACGAAGGCCTCGAAAACAATCCGGTCCACGTGAGCCCAACCGACGGCCAACAGGTGATCTTGTGCGCGATCCACGAGCTGGGCTGCTTCAACCACTTCCATCTTGCGGGCCGGGCGAAGGCGCCGGGCGAGCGAGCGCATTAGACGATCCTCTCGCTCGGTGAGCAGGTTGATTTGGTAGGCCGGGGCGAATAGCGAGGTCTCCTCGGAGTCGCTGAAGGTATCCACCAGGTTCTGGATCAGCGCATCTGCGGCGGTGCGGCGGCGCAGCAACGTGCCGAAGCTATCCAGCCCGAAGCGCACCATTTCCATCGGGTTCAGGCCGCCGAGTTCCTTGGCGAAGCCGGTCATCAGTTCCTTGGCGGCAAGTTGCATCATCACGACGTTGTCGCCCTCGAAGGTTGTGAACACATCCGAGTCGGCCTTCAACGTAGTTAGCAGGTTTTCCGCCATGTACCCGGCGCCTCCGCAAGCTTCGCGGACTTCCTGGATCGTGTCGGTGGCGTGGGCGGTGTTGGCGGCCTTCAGCGCTGCAGCGTGCGCCTCAACCTCGCGTTGGTCGGCCTGCTGTTCCTTGGTGTGCTGTGTGGGATCCAACCCGAGCTGATCCAGCTCGTGCACGCGCGCGATCAGCTTGTTCGTAGCGAACTGCAGGCCGTAGGCGCGCGCTACACGTGGGATGAGGCGCAGGCGGTGCCATCGGTGTTCGATCAATCGGTTTTCTGGAAGCGAATCGTCGGGAGCGAATTGACGCCGCAGGTTCGCGTACGTCACACCGATGTCTAGCGCGGTGCGGGCGGCCGCACCGGCGGCAGCTCCCACAGTCACGCGGCCGCGCACCAGGGCTCCGAGCATTGTGAAGAAGCGTCGGTTTGGGTTTTCGATAGGGGAGCTGTAGTTACCTTCTTCATCAACGTCGGCAAAGCGGTTCAGCAGCGCTTCGCGTGGCACGCGGTAGTTATCGAAGCTGATAGTGCCGTTGTCTACGCCTTTCAGCCCGCCCTTGTAGCCGTGGTCGCCGATGCGTACTCCGGCGATGGCAGAACCATCGTCCTCGCGGATGCGCACCAGGAGGCAGTGCACACCCTGGGAATCGGACGGGGATTCTTCCTGTCCTTCGGCATTGTCGTTGTTGGGAACGATGAGCTGCGCAAACACAGCAGCCCAGCGACCATCGCGTGCAGCGTTGCCAATAAACCACTTCTCGGCAGAGGCGGTGGGGGAGTTGATGATGAACTCCCGCGTCGCCGGGTCATAGGTTGCCGTGGTTTCCAACTGCTGCACGTCGGAGCCGTGGCCGCGCTCCGTCATGGCAAAGCAGCCAAGCGCATCGAGGTTCATTAGCTGCGTCACCATCTCCTGGTGGCGCTCAGTACCCAGGTTGCCCACGGCACCGCCAAATAGACCCCATTGCACGCCGGACTTCACCATCAGGGAAAGGTCTGCATGTCCCAGCATCTCAATTGAAGTCAGGCAGTGGCCCGTGTTTCCCGTGCCGCCTTGGTCTTTGCGGAAGGCATCCTTTGGCATTCCGGATTCGCGGACTTGCTGAAGTTGTGCGGTGGTGCGGGCGCGAGACTGTTCGAGGTCAAGATCCGCACGCGGGAGAATGTCGGGATTCGCCAACACCTGGCGGGTCGCTGCGCGCGCGGTGGGGAAGTCACCGTCGAGGACAAGCTTTAGCTCTTTTGCTATCGACGCCTGCTCTTCAGCGTTGGGAGCGCTGGCCAAAGTCTTGGGCGCCGACGTCGATCGGCGGAGTGCAAAGCCCGAATTGTCGGAAATTCCATCAACATTCTTTGATGTGACCGAGCTATCAGTCGGAGTGGTGCTTTCGGTAGCGTTTTTGGACTGGTTTGGTGACATAGCCTCAAGGGTACGTAAAAATGTGATCTGCGACTCAAAAAATTAGCAATAAAATTATGCCTAAATTGGCTAGCTTGGAGACTTCGACTTCGATAGTGCGTTGGTAGTCCCCAATGAGGGTGGCTAGGCTCTTCCCTATGACCGAGGACACATTCGACGAAGCACAGCAGGAAGTGAAGCAACCCGCGCAAGGCCAATCCATGCAGCGTGAAGCTATGCGTAGCCATAAAGTCAACCCCTCCACTCGCGGAGCGGCAAGCCGTGCCCAAAAGCGGTATTGGCTGCTCGTGGCCTGTGGCGTGCTCGCGGTGGCTTACGCGGGTAATGAGTTCACTCCAATGATGGTTTTCTACCGTGGGGAAAACGTATTCGGCTCGGTCTTCGTCGATGCTCTGTTGGCCTGCTACGCCGCAGGAATCGCAGCTGGTCTGCTGCTATGCGGTCCACTGTCCGACCGCTACGGTCGTCGCATCGTCATGTTGCCCGCACCGGTCATTAGCCTGGTCGGCAGCGTCCTTATTGCAATGGGCGAAATGAATGAACCCCTGATCTTCACCGGTCGCGTACTGAGTGGTTTTGCAGTCGGCATGGTGATGACCGCAGGCGGTGCCTGGATCAAGGAACTATCCACACCTTCGTTCGACCCGAGTGCCGGGGAGGGGGCAGGTGCTCGCCGAGCAACGATGTCCCTCACCTTCGGTTTCGCAGTGGGCGCCGCTGTGGCGGGCCTGCTTGCCGAGTGGGGGCCTGCGCCGGGACAAACGCCCTACATCATCAGCATCGTGCTGTGCGCCTTGTCCATGGTCGGCCTCTTGGGCGTTCCGGAAACCCGACAAAATGCCCACCTCAAGGTCAAGGGATCCTTCTGGTCAGATCTTAATGTGCCTTCCCTTCGCCACCCCCGCTTCCTCACCGCCGTTATTCCGATCGCCCCGTGGGTTTTCGGCTGTGCGGGCGTGGCCTACGCCATCATGCCGAGCTTGGCGCAGGATGAGGTTTCTTATCCCATCGCCTTCTCGGCAGGCATCACCGCAGTTGCATTGTTGTGCGGCTTTGGCATTCAGCAGGTGTCCAATAAGTACATCAACCCGAACAACTCGCAAGCTCAACAGCTCGGACTGGTGCTGGTGATCATCGGCATGATTGTGGCAGCCTGGACCGCCCACGTGGGCTCGCTCATCGGCACTATTGTCGTCGGGCTTATCCTGGGTACCGGATACGGCGTGTGCCTGATTTCCGGACTGACGGAAGTCCAACGAATCGCCAGCGCTGATGATCTCGGTGGACTGACCGCTTTCTTCTACACAATCACCTATATCGGCTTCTTCTTCCCGATGATCCTTTCCCGTTTGAAGGATTGGTTCACTTACACCGAGATGCTGGGCTTTGGTGCGGTGGTTGCCCTTATCGGCCTTGTCGTGGTGACGCTGACCTCCAGGAAGTTCATTCCTGAACCACAGCAATCGGAAGCCTAGCTTTCGGTCCTCTTTTCCCCGCCCGCCAGCGCAAGCACACCCAGTTGCACCGCTGCACCGATGGCCGGACCGGTCGCCAGCGCCCAAATGGCGCGCGTATCGGGGGAGTAGTCCATCAAAAGAACCACCGTTGACAAAGCAATAGCGATTAACCAGCCAGCGGTGTAGAGATTGTGACGATCCGCTGCCAGCGCAGCCGAGCCACTGATCATCAGGATGGCTGTCGCTCCGGAAACGAGGGTTAGCCACCCGAGGGTGGCAGGGGAGGAGATCACGGCGGCGTCAAAAAACAACCCCATTAGTGGCGCGGCCAGGAAGTAGGCCGCGATGCCACCAATAGCAGCGACGCCCCCCACCGCTGCAATGGGCAAAGTGGCGGCACGCAGCACCTGTTCGCGGTGCTTAGTGAAATGCACAATCAGCGCCGGCTGGAAGCGCTGGAGGGGGACCAGAATCGGCGCGCGAGTGAGGGTAATCGCGGTGATAGTTGCGGCGAGCGCGCCGGGGCCGACATCTGCCCCCGAGGTATAACGCAGCAACACGCTAAAGCCCGTAATCATCACGGCATTAGCTCCGGAGGCGATCATGGCCTTCACCGTGCGTGCGAGGAAAGGGCGAGCGGCGACATCCGCGCGGTCGCTCAGTGTGGCACGTGCTGAACGAGAACAGAACAGGATAAACAGCCACGTGGCTGCGCCGATCACCGTGACAAACAAATAGGCCAGCAGCTGCCATCCCAGTAGCCAGGCAACCACGGCCAACGCTAGACGCACTCCGGAATCAATGGCCATCAACCAGGCGAAACTAGGCCAGGAATGGTTCGCAGACAGTAGGCCACACACTGTCGCTTGGAACGTATAACAGGCTAGGCCCACAGCCAATAAGACAAGACCCCATCCAGTTAATCCGGGGACGAGCTCGCCGATCCACAGCGGGCCGGTAATCAGTGCCAGCGCTCCAATTACGAGTGCGATGTAGCCTGTCAACGTGAACGGGCGGGGCGCTGGGCGGGGGTTTGTCTGCGCACGTCGGGTGGAGACCGCCCGTGCGGTCTCCTGCATAAGCCCATCCAGCACGCCCGTCATTGCAAAGAAGAGCGACCAATAGACCATGAAATCTTCGTATCCGGCGGTGGGAAGCCCCTTATTGGCAACCCAAATAACCAGATACCCGGCGATGGCCACGAAGACGGTGGCAAGCGAAATGGCGCGCATCGTTAACCTCGCGAAAGGTCGCTCTGCTAGTCCTGCAGCCTGTCGCTGAGCTCGCCGAGTTTCTGGCCTACCCGCTTCAGCGCATCTACTGCGCGCGCCGGGCCAGACGCATCGACCATCTCCGCAGCTGGCCCTGCGGGTAGTTCGCGCAACTGCGCATCGCTGAGCTCAAGACCCTCGCCGCCAGGGAACTCGGGCAGTTCTTGGTGACGCAACCAGCGATCGAAAAGCCCCTGCACCTCACTGCGGGCAGTACCGTTTTCCTCTGCGATGGAGCGTGCCAGGTTTTCCAGATCGCGAGTTTCCACCAGTCCCATGCGGTGTTGGGTGGTCCAACGTTGAACCATGTCGAAGAAGGCAGCGTCGCCCAGCAGCACCCGCAGGGCGTGGACGGTGAGTGCGCCGCGCTTGTAGACCCGGTCGTCGAACATATCGTCCGCACCGGGGTCGATCAGCAGAATGTCCTGCGGTTTTTCGGCCAGCGCCCGGTGGTGAGCCCATGCGTGGTGAGCAGCGGGAATGCCCTGCGATTTTTCAAACCACAGCCATTCGGAGTAGCACGCGAACCCCTCGTTGAGCCAGATATCCCGCCATTCGACTAGTCCGACGGAGTTGCCAAACCACTGGTGGGATAGCTCGTGGGCGATCAATCGTTCCCAGGTGTGCTTGCCGTCGGCGTGGTTGCAGCCGAACATGCTCATGCCCTGAGCCTCGAGTGGAATTTCCATTTCCTCGTCAGTTACCACCACCGAGTATTCCGGGAAGGGATAGGGGCCGAAGAGATCCGAGTACACCTCGACCATCTCCGTCTGCTGGCCGAAGTCTTCCTGTACTAGCTCACGAACTCGCTTAGCGTGTTCGGTGCCCTGCGGAAGCCAGCCGAAAACCGGGACGTTCTTGCGGCCGAGTTTCGCGCTACGGAAATCCACACGTTGATAAGTGCCGACGTATACCGCGGCCAGATAGGTGGCCATGGGATACCGTGTTTCGAACACCCGGGTTGTGTTGTTGCCCTTGTTGAATTCCTCTACCAGGGTGCCATGGGCAATGGCGGTGACATCCCGGTGTGCGGTGATTGCCACGCGGAACATTGCCTTCTCGTCCGGGGTGTCATCGCAGGGGAACCAGCTAGGAGCGCCATTGGGTTGGCCGGCCACGAGAGCACCGTTGTCGGTCTCCTCCCAGCCGACCTCGCCCCATTTGGAGCGCAGAGGGCGCGGGTAACCACCGTATTTAATGGTTAGATCAAAGGATTGATCCTCTGCCAATTCCTCCACAAACGTGATCGTCAACTTGTTGCCGGTGTGGCGGAAACGGCGGATCTTCATCGTTCCATTCGCGGCGGCAGCGCCGTGGCCGGACACCTCAACTCGGTTGACAGCCAGATTATTAGCCAGATCCAACGTCATCGACTTCAGCGGCCGGTAGTTTTCAACCGATAGGCGAGCGACACCGTTGAGGTGGTTGGGCTCGACGTTGTAATTCAGTTGCAAGTCGTAGCTCAGCACGTGGAAACCGAGGTTGAAGTCCACACCCGTGTACGCATCCCGAGCTCCAGCGATAGGGGAACTGCGGAAAGGGCGGGGCTGCTGTTGCGTTTGAGTCATGTAAGGCACACTACTCTCTGCATAGGACAACCCCCGCCACGGAGGTGGTCTGTGGCGGGGGATGTGGTGTTCTAGCTGTTCAGGGTTTGTGCTAGGCGTTTAGGAACCGGAGGTGGAACCTGCCCAGTAATCCTGCGGGGAAATCGGCTCGGTCGGCTTCAGCGGTGGACGCTTGACACCAGTGCCCAGGCCAGCAACCAGGTGATCCCAGTAGCCGCGCAGGTCGTCCTGCCAGTAGCCCCACTGGTGCGTGCCGGCCGGACGGAAGTTGTAGGTCACCGGGATGTTCAGCGACTTGGTCTTGCGAGCCAGATCGCGGGTGCAGGCGTTGGTGGCGCCCTCGATGACGGAGCCTTCGAAGATCACCTGTGCAGCGGCGGAAGGTTGGCCGTTAACGCGCTTCGACCAGGGCATATCGTGCTCGCCCGGGAAGCCGGAGCTAGTGGAGACGTAGATGTTCTTCTGACCGCGCAGCTTCTCAGCGTTGATCAGAGCATCGTTGTTGCGAGCAACCTCACCGTTGATCGGGCCCCACATCTTCGTGAAGTCCGTACCGCCGCGGTTCAGCACCAGGTCGATAAACTTCGGAGTCAGACCCGTGGTGGTTGCAGCGCAACCGGAGAAGGAGCCGACGGAGTCGTAGAAGCCCGGGTGGTGCTCGGCGAATAGCAGGGAGGTGGTGCCGGTCATGGACATACCAGCGATAGCGCGCTTGTCGTTAGCCTTCAGAGCCGGCTCGATAGCCTGCGGTAGCTCGCGGGTCAGGAAAGTTTCCCACTTCTGCGGGCCCTTGATGTAGGGAGTGTTCGGCTCGGTAATCCAGTCGGTGTAGTAGGAGTATGCGCCGGACATGGGGATCACGATGTTTGCGCCAATGCCCGGGCTGACAGTGCCCTTAGCCGGATCGTCGTTTCCGCCGTAGTAGGTCACGATGTCGGTCTGGCGGATCCAGTTAGCGATACCCTCGCCACCGTCAGCGCCGTTCAGCATGTACAGGGTCGGCGCATTGTCGCGCTTCTTTACATCACGGGGCTGGATAACAACCAGTGGGACGTGGCGCTTCATGGAAGGAGAGTAAGCGGAGACTTCCTGCACATTGTCAAAGCCCTTGGCTCGCAGGGACGAGATGATTCCGCGCCATGCAGTAGCCTCGGAAGGCTGGTCTGGAGTGCTGGTGTTCATCTTCAGCTCTGCTGGGGTGATACCTGCCGCCTTCTGTGCTGCAGTAACGGTAGCGGCCTGGGTGGCCGGAGCAGTGACTGCAACCGTGGCGAAAGGTGCGATTGCGGCCGTGACGGCAGCAAGGGTGCGGGCGATGCTTCGCTTCATTAAGTTGATCCTTCTGTGGGGCAACGCACGGGGAAACGTCAGAAACTCAAGATCCGATGCGTGGATGATCAGTTGAAAGATTGAGAGATTCGTAGGCAGTTGCTAGAAACCTCTCAGGTCATAGGGGACTCTACCTAACCTTAGTGAGCAATGGGAACTCGAGGAGCTAATTAGTTTTCATAGGGAACCCGAAAACGGGGGTGTTACTCATGTGGCTAGCGAGGCGGGAGTTAAGTCTTGAGTCGGGGTGTGTGCTATGGGAGGCGTGTGGGCGTCACATAAATAAAGAAGATTAAGTACCCTTGGATCTTGTGGCTAAAGAACATTTTGACGTAGTAGTACTCGGAGCAGGCCCTGGCGGATACGTGGCGGCGATTCGCGCCGCTCAGTTGGGTCTGAAGACCGCCGTTATCGAAAAGCAGTACTGGGGTGGCGTATGCCTCAACGTGGGCTGCATCCCCTCAAAGGCGCTGATCCGCAACGCTGAACTCGCGCACACCATCACCAAGGAAGCCAAGACCTACGGCATCACTGGCGATAACATCTCGATGGACTTCAAGGTGGCACACCAGCGTTCCCGCAAGGTCTCGGGCAACATCGTCAAGGGTGTGCACTACCTGATGAAGAAGAACAAGATTCAGGAGATCCACGGTCGTGGCAGCTTCGTCGACGATAAGACCATCGAAGTTTCCGATGGTGACGACGCCGGAAAGACCATTACTTTCGACAACTGCATCATCGCTACCGGCTCCGTTGTGAAGTCCCTGCCGGGCGTAGAGCTGGGCGGCAACATCGTCTCCTTCGAAGAGCAGATCCTGGACGAGAACAAGCCGGACTCCATGGTTGTCATCGGCGCCGGAGCTATCGGCATGGAGTTCGCCTACGTGCTGTCCAACTTCGGTGTGGACATCACCGTGGTCGAGTTCATGGACCGCGTCCTGCCGAACGAGGATAAGGACGTCTCCAAGGAGATCGCCAAGCAGTACAAGAAGCTGGGCGTAACTCTGAAGACCGGGCACAAGACTACCGCCGTTCGCGACCTGGGCGAAGGCAAGGGCGTTGAGGTGGACATCGAATCCGCCGATGGCTCCAAGTCCGAGACCCTGAAGGCCGACCGCGTGATGGTCTCTATCGGCTTTGCACCGCGCGTGGAGGGTTACGGCCTGGAGAACACTGGCGTGAAGCTGACCGAGCGCGGTGCTATCGACATCGACGACGAAATGCGCACCAGCGTTCCGCACATCTACGCCATCGGTGACGTCACCGCCAAGCTGCAGCTGGCTCACGTCGCAGAGGCGCAGGGTGTGGTTGCGGCTGAGGTTATCGCCGGCGAAGAGACCGAGCTACTGGGCGACTACATGATGATGCCGCGCGCCACCTTCTGCTTCCCGCAGGTTGCTTCCTTCGGTTACACCGAGGAAGCTGCCAAGAAGCAGGCAGAGGAGGAAGGCCGTGAGGTGAAGGTCGCTACCTTCCCTTACACCGCAAACGGCAAGGCACAGGGCCTGGGCCACGGCGTGGGCTTCGTGAAGCTAGTGGCAGACGCTGAGTACGGCGAACTGCTAGGTGCTCACATGGTCGGCCCGGATGTCTCTGAGCTGCTGCCGGAGCTGACTCTGGCACAGCGCTTCGACCTGACGGCTGAGGAGATTTCCCGCAACGTTCACACGCACCCGACCCTGTCGGAGGCAATGAAGGAAGCCGCCCACGGCATCGCCGGCGGGCACATGATCAACCTCTAAGAAGGTTCGATCGGCCAGTATTTCCCTGGTTAGGTGCAGGTGGAGTAGGATTTCGGGCAAATCCTTCCCCTGCCACGATTGGTGCCCAGACTTGCCAGAGAAGATTGGCTTGCTGGCAGACCGAGGACTGCCAGCGGTGCGTGTGCGCGCCATGCTCCAACAGCTCGCTAAGGCCTCGGAGAATCACGTCTCCGGGACCAAACCCATCCTCGAATTCCGCACCGGAACGCTGCCGATGGACGAGTTCGGCAACGTCCGCCTCGCCGACACTGCCCCCGGAATCCTACGCGACTACGGCTGGGATCGGCTGGTGTACGTCACCGACCTGCCGCTGACCACCCGCAGGCCGGTAATCAGCCAGACCGTCGAGCAGGGCAAGGCCACCATGTTGTGCCTGCCTGCCTTTGGCCTGCTGCGAGCCAAAGAAGGACTGTGGCAGGAGCTGTCGCGCCTGGTCTGCGGCAAGCACGCCGGAGCTGGCCAGCGCGAAAAAGGCGTAGACGAGATCGAGGGCGGCGACGTAGAGGCCGATACCACCCGCGTACTCGAAGGCCGTGGGCGCACCCTGCGCCTGCTGTTGGGAATGATCCGCGGCAACCGTCCCGGCCAATTGCTCAAGGTGCTCTCCAGCTGCCTGGCCACGGGCGTGGCCACAGGCGGTTTCGGCATCTTCTATGGTTCTGTGTGGGAGATGTCCTACCTGATCAGCCCGTGGCGGCAGATCATGATCACCATCCTTTCCATTACTCTCCTGACCTTCTGGTTGATCTACAAGAACGGCCTGTGGAATGGGGGATATAGCCGTAAGGCGGAACCGTCCGTGTTGAGCGTCGGCGCCGATGCAACCTCCACACAGGCTTCCTCCGACAGTGTCGAGTGGTGGCGCGCCCGGATGGATAACCTGGCCACCATCGGCACGGTGCTGATCTCCGCTACCGGCGTCTATGCCCTGATCTACCTGACGATGCTGCTGGTCAGCGCCGCGGTTGTGCCGGTGCCCTTCTTTGAAAACAAGGTGAACTCCACTATCACGCCGCTGGATTATTTGACGCTGGCATGGTTTGCGGCGTCACTAGGCACCCTCGGCGGAGCACTCGGCTCGAGCTTTGATACTGACGAATCGGTGCGCGAGGCCACATATAACCGCCGCGAACTGCAGCGCAGGCAGATCGTCGGGCTTTTCGACGGCGACTAGCGCTGTAGGGGCACGAGCTAGTACGGCGACACGCTCGAACGGTGCGGGTCGATCTCCAACGAGCGGTGGATCGGTGGAAACGCGCGCTGCGGACAGTTATCGCGCGGACACAGTCGGCAGCCGGAGCCGATCGGCACTGCCGCGGACGTATCTTTCAGATCCAACCCATCCGAATACACTGTGCGGTCGGCGTGCCGCAGCTCGCAGCCCAAACCGATGGCGAACATCTTCCCCGGTTGCCCCCAGGCCGCGCGGTGGTGGTTCACGGTGCGGGCGATCCACAGATAGGTCCGCCCGTCGGGCATCTGCGCGATCTGCCGCATGATCTTTCCGGGGTAGCTAAACGTCTCGTACACATTCCACAGTGGGCACGTGCCACCCGAGTTCGATAGGTGTAGGCCTGTCGCTGACTGGCGTTTGGACATGTTGCCCGCACGGTCCACGCGCACAAAGGTCCAGGGCACGCCACGGAGGCTGGGGCGCTGCAAGCTGGAAAGACGGTGGCAGACGGTCTCGTAGCCCACGCCGTATTCACGCATGAGGAATTCGAGGTCGTAGCGCGATTCTTCGGCCGAGCTGTGGAACTGCCGGTAGGGCAGCAGAAGTGCGGCGGCATAATAGCTAGCTAAGCCACGGCGCGCCAGCGCGCGGGATTCTTCGGATTGGAAATGTCCCAGCTCCACTAGCGAGTCGATCGTTGTGCCCGCTTCCAGATAGGCCAACTCTGTGGCCAGCCGGAACGCGATCTGCCCGGGGCGCATCTTCGACGACACGTGGAGTGTCTTTTTCTGCGGGTCGAACTTGTGCTGCGTGTCGCCCAGGTCTCGCGAGTAAATCACCTGTACTTGGTGTACCTGTTGTAGGCGCTCGGCGATGATCTGTTCGGTGTGGTGTATCTGGTTCGCCCCGATGTTTATTTTGGACGCCAACTTTTCCGCCGCCACATCGAGAACATCGATGTAGTTCTGCCTGGCGTAGAAGAAGTCGCGGACTTCATCGTGTGGCATAGAGAACGCTTCCGGCCCGGAGGCCCGGCCGAAAAGTTCGCCTTTGGGAGTGATCGAGAGGATGGCGGATCCCTGCACACGCTCCTCTGTGAGCAGCGAGAGGGTATCCGAGACGTTCCGGTAGCGGGAGTGGAGGTCCACGAAGGCACGCGCGAGATCTGGGTGGTTTTTTACAAGCGCGGCTAGTTCGGTGACGTCCGCCGGGGTGGGGCTGATTTCCGGATCGAGGGTGACATCTTGGATTTCCGCAAGGAGGCGGGTGGAATCTTGATCTGCGAAGAAGGTTGGGTCGATGCCGAACGCAGCGGTGATGCGCTCCAACACGGCGGTGGTTAGCGGGCGTCCGTCGTGCTCGATCTGGTTTACGTAGCTGGCGGAGAGGTCCAGGATCTCGGCTAGGCGTGCCTGGGAGATTCCGCGTTCCTTGCGCAGTTGGCGGAGGCGGGAACCAACAAAGGGGCGCTCTGCGCCTGTCTCGGCGGTGGAGTTTCCGCCGCCTCTGTTTTGTGATCCTCGTGTTGGTTCAGTCCGTTTGGCCATGGTGTTCACCAGTATATTCCCCGCGGCCTGGTCTGGGTCTCAAGTAAGACGCCCAGGTGAGTATGCGAGTTAGATTGGAACAAGAAACCCCGGCCAGCACTTGCGTGCTGACCGGGGTTTGAGCATGTCACAGGCCTAGAAGCCCGCGCAGCTAGTTCCTAGCGCTTGGAGAGCAAGCGGCTTAGTGGAACTGGCCCTCCTCGGTGGAGCCCTTCAGGGCGGTGGTGGAGGAGTTCGGGTCGACGGTGGTGGCAATCTTGTCGAAGTAGCCTGCACCGACCTCGCGCTGGTGCTTCACAGCGGTGAAGCCGCGCTCCTTGGCGGAAGCGAACTCGCGGTTCTGCAGCTCCACGAAAGCGGACATCTGGTTGCGGGCGTAGCCGTAAGCCAGGTCGAACATGGAGTGGTTCAGAGCGTGGAAGCCAGCCAGGGTGATGAACTGGAACTTGAAGCCCATTGCGCCCAGCTCGTTCTGGAACTTGGCGATGGTGTCGTCGTCCAGGTGTGCAGACCAGTTGAAGGACGGGGAGCAGTTGTAAGCCAGCAGCTGATCCGGGAACTCGGAGCGAACGGCCTCAGCGAACTTCTTAGCCAGCTCCAGGTCCGGGGTGCCGGTCTCCATCCAGATCAGGTCGGCGTACGGAGCGTATGCCTTCGCACGAGCGATGCAAGGCTCGATGCCGTTCTGGACGTTGTAGAAGCCCTCAGCGGTGCGGCCGCCGGTCAGGAACGGCTTGTCGCGATCGTCAACGTCGGAGGTCAGCAGGGTAGCGGCCTCAGCGTCGGTACGAGCAACAACCAGGGTCGGGGTGTTGGCAACGTCAGCTGCTAGACGTGCGGAGTTCAGGGTACGGATGTGCTGCTGGGTCGGGATCAGAACCTTGCCGCCCAGGTGGCCACACTTCTTCTCGGAGGCCAGCTGGTCCTCCCAGTGGGTACCTGCAGCGCCGGCCTTGATCATGGCCTTCTGCAGCTCGTAAACGTTCAGTGCGCCACCGAAGCCAGCTTCGCCGTCAGCAACGATCGGAACCAGCCAGTTGTCAACGGAGGTGTCGCCCTCAACGCGAGCGATCTCGTCAGCGCGGGACAGCGCGTTGTTGATGCGCTGAACAACAGACGGAACAGAGTTAGCCGGGTACAGGGACTGGTCGGGGTAGGTGTGGCCGGACAGGTTGGCGTCACCAGCGACCTGCCAACCGGACAGGTAAACAGCCTTCAGGCCTGCGCGGACCTGCTGAACAGCCTGGTTACCGGTCAGTGCGCCCAGAGCGTTGATGTAGGAATCGTCATCCTTGTTGACTGCTTCCCACAGGATCTCAGCGCCGCGGCGTGCCAGGGTGTGCTCTTCAACAACGGTGCCCTGCAGCTCAGCGACCTGCTCTGCGGTGTAATCGCGCTCGACGTTAGCCCAACGGGGGTTCTCGTCCCAGTCCTTCTGGATTTCTTCAGCGGTACGTGCCTTGCCGACGTTCGACATGTAGGGGTCACTTCCTTACTAATTAAGGGGAGAGTTATGTCTTGGTCCCTGCCCGGGGGTTCCTGGCGGGGGGGGACAGCGATTCGCACACTCGGAGGCCTAACGTCACCGTTAGGTGAAGTCTGCGTTTCGTGTCTCTGCCTATGAGAGTACCAACCCAAATAACCGCGTCAATGCCGGTCAGGCGGATATTTATGTGTGGGGGTGGTCACTCTTTTTGTTAATTTTGTGAAGTTTTTCTCCCTACTGTTTCTTAATGACGCCCCAGGGTTAGAACGTGATCTGGCTCTCTTGCTGGACTTATAGGTGTGGTGCGCCACGGGATGAGACGCGGCGTCAAAAAGAAAAAGAGAAATAGTCATGCCCGAAAGTCCCCGTCTGTGGGGGTGAGAAAAGTGCGATCTATAACCAACTTCGTGCCCATGGTGAGGGAAGTCACCTAGTCTTTGTGAGTAGAGACCTTTGAATAGGTAGATCGACCAATAAGTGAGGAGTCACCATGACCCAGACCGAGCGTGTAACCGCCGGCGGCCTTCAGGTTGCCAAGACCCTTTACGACTTCGTGAACACCGAGGTACTTCCTGTCATTGGCAAGGATTCCGCCGAGGAGCAGGAGAAGTTCTGGGATGGCTTCGGCAAGATCGTCGAGGAGTACACCCCGCGTAACCGCGAGCTGCTGAACACTCGCGACGAGCTGCAGGAGAAGATGGATGCCTGGTACGCCGACCACAAGGGTGCACAGAACCCGGAGGAGTACACCGCGTTCCTGAAGGAGATCGGCTACCTGGTTGACGAGCCGGGCGAGTTCGAGATTACGACCCAGAACATAGATAGCGAGATCGCAGAGACTTCCGGCCCGCAGTTGGTTATTTCGGCGTTGAACGCTCGCTTTGCGCTGAACGCGGCGAACGCCCGCTGGGGCTCTCTGTACGACGCCCTCTACGGCACCGACGCCATCTCCGAGGAGAACGGCCAGGAAAAGGGTACCGGCTACAACAAGGTTCGCGGCGACAAGGTCATCGAGTGGGGCCGCGAGTTCCTGGACCGCGTAGTACCCCTGGAGTCCGGCTCCCACAAGGACGTCACCAAGTACGCGGTTGAGTCCGGCCAGTTCACCGCCACCATCGACGGCAACGACGTGCACCTGCGCAACCCGGAGGTCTATGCAGGCTACGCCGGTGAGGAGTCCAACCCATCCGGCATTCTGGTCCGCAACAACGGCCTGTACTTCGAGATCCAGATCGATCCGGAGTCCCCGATCGGCAAGACTGACAAGGCTGATGTGAAGGACCTGAACCTTGAATCCGCAGTGACGACAATTATCGATTTCGAAGACTCAGTGGCAGCTGTGGATGCAGAGGATAAAACTCTGGGTTATCGCAACTGGCTTGGGCTAAATGTTGGTAATCTGACAAAAACTATTACCAAGTCGGGGCGAACCTTCACCCGTAAGCTGAACGAGGATCGCGTGTTTACCTCCCGCGATGGTGAGGAGCTGCGTCTGCACGGCCGTTCCCTGCTGTTCGTGCGTAACGTTGGTCACCTGATGCAGAATCCGGCGATCCTGGATCAGAACGGCGAGGAGATCTTCGAGGGCATCATGGATGCCGTCATCACCTCCGCTGCTGCGATCCCGGGTCTGGATGAGAACAACCCGCGTCGTAACTCCCGCAACGGTTCCATCTACATCGTGAAGCCGAAGCAGCACGGCCCGGACGAGGTTGCGTTCACCAACGACCTGTTCGGTGCGGTGGAGGACCTGCTGGGGCTGGAGCGCTTCACTCTGAAGGTCGGTGTGATGGATGAGGAGCGTCGCACCACCGCTAACTTGGATGCCTGCATCGCGCAGGTCAAGGAGCGCTTGGCGTTTATTAACACCGGCTTCCTGGACCGCACTGGTGATGAGATCCACACCTCCATGCTGGCAGGCCCGATGGTGCGCAAGGCAGACCTGCAGACCGCACCGTGGAAGCTGGCATACGAGGACAATAACGTTGATGCTGGTCTGGCGCACGGTCTGCCGGGTAAGGCACAGATCGGTAAGGGCATGTGGGCTAAGACCGAGCTGATGGCTGACATGCTGGCGCAGAAGATTGGCCAGCCGAAGGAGGGCGCTTCCACTGCGTGGGTTCCGTCCCCGACGGGTGCAACCCTGCACGCAACCCACTACCACGAGGTGGATGTTTTCGAGGTGCAGGACAAGCTGCGTACCGAGGGTCGTCGTGAGACGCTGGGTGACATCCTGACCATTCCGGTGGCGGAGTCCGCTGACTGGTCTGCGGAGGAGATCGCCGAGGAGATCGATAATAACTCCCAGTCCATTCTGGGTTATGTGGTTCGTTGGGTGGAGCAGGGTGTGGGTTGCTCCAAGATCCCGGATATCCACGACATCGATCTGATGGAGGATCGCGCTACCTGCCGTATTAACTCCCAGCACTTGGCTAACTGGTTGAAGCATGGTGTGGTGAACGAGGAGCAGGTTCTGGAGTCTTTGCAGCGTATGGCTGCGAAGGTGGATGAGCAGAACGCTGGTGACGCGAACTACCGCAACATGGCTCCGAACTTTGATGAGTCGGTGGCTTTCCAGGCTGCTAAGGATTTGGTGTTTAAGGGTCTGGAGCAGCCGGCTGGTTACACTGAGCCGATCCTGCACGCCCGTCGTTTGGAGTTCAAGGAAAAGAACGGCATCGCCTAAAGCGATACGGATCTAACCGCCGGTGTGAGCCCGCCTCACCCGGCGGTTTTCCTTGCCCGGACAGGTGTCCGATCCCCTGGCTAGACTGGTGGACGCACGAAAAATAGACATCAACAAGCACGCACAACAAGGCGCCCCGGAAGGAGCCTCCGACTTGTCTGTCACCACCTTTGGGAGTTCACTCGACCGCTCTCTTTTTGATTTTGACGCCGTACTTTTCGACCTCGACGGCGTGATCACCCCCACCGCCGAGCTCCACCGCCAGGCGTGGGCACGGATGTTCACCGCGTTCTTGGAATCCAAAGGCGCGCGGCCATATACCGAACAGGATTACTTCGACTACTTGGATGGACGCCGCCGCGACGAGGGGGTAGCCGCACTTCTGGCGAGTAGAGACATCGAGCTTCCGGCGGGTACCCCGGAGGACAATGCGGACGAGGATACGATCCACGGCTTGGGTGCGCGGAAGAACGAGGACTTTCTGAAGCTGGTGGAAGAAGGCGTACAGCCCTACCAGGGCTCCGTGCAGCTGCTCGATGCGATCCGGGAACGCGCTACAGCAGGGGAGAAGACCCCAAAGATCGCTATTGTTTCCTCCTCCAAGAACGCGCGTCCGGTGCTGCAAGCAGCGGGGCTGCTCGATCGGTTTGAAGTGATAGTGGATGGCGTGGTGGCGTCAGAAAAAGAGCTACCGGGTAAGCCCGCACCAGACACGTACCTGTACGGTGCGCAGCAGCTCGGCGCGAGCGCTTCGAATGCAGTGGTGGTAGAGGATGCCACCAGTGGTGTGGCCAGCGGAAAAGCGGGACAGTTCGGACTGGTCATTGGCGTGGATCGCGGAGCTGGTGCAGAGGCGCTGCGTGACCACGGTGCGGATATCGTGGTTGACGATCTAGCGGATCTGCTGGGATAGATCGCGTCAAAGAGACGCTTTAACCAAAGAATTTTTAATTAACGACTCGGAGAATCGCAGAACAACATGGGAATCAACGCCCAAAGAAAGACCAAGCGCACCCCTGCTGACCAGCGTCTAAAGGATTACCTTGCTACTCGGCGCGAAGGCGCAGAGACCGGCTTTAAGCGCCCTATCGACGGCGGCGACCTGCGTGCGGAGGGATTCCGCGCAGACATGAAGCACAGCGCTGTGAACCCGCTGGAGGCAGTGGATCGGGATAACAACCCGGTCGACGAGTGGGCGCTGATCGAGACGCGCCCCAACTTCATGGATTTAGGCGTTGCCGAGACCCTCTTTGCGCTATCCAATGGCTACCTGGGATTGCGCGGAAACCCGGAGGAAGGGCGCGATTCCAAGACCCACGGCACCTTCATCAACGGAGTGCATGAAACCTGGGATATCGAGCATGCCGAGGATGCCTACGGTCTGGCGCGCACAGGCCAGAGCATCGTTTCTGTGCCAGATGCCAAAGCCATGCGCCTGTATATCGATGACGAGCCGCTGCGCCTGGGCAACGCGGAGGTTATGGAATACAACCGCAGCCTGGACTTCCGCGAAGGTGTGTTGCGCCGCAGCTTGGTCTGGCGCACTCCAGGTGGCAAGCATGTGCGCGTGACCTCCGAGCGCATGGTGAGCTTCCAAGAGCGCCACCTGGCTTTGCAGTCCTTGGAAGTCGAGCTGCTGGATGCACCGGCCGCAGTGGTGGTTTCCTCTCAGCTGCTGAACCGTGAGGATGGGCAGGGGGAGTTCCCGGATAATAATGCCCGCGTAGCGGGCGAAGAAGGCTTTGATCCGCGCAAGGGCGAGCAGTTCCAGGATCGCGTCTTCATCCCCAAGTACCAGTCCAGTACAGAGCCAGAACGCGCGACGCTGGGTTACCAGATCAACCACTCGGGCATGACCGTCACAGTGTCCATGGACCACATTCTGGAAGTCGATAACCCTGTAGATGATGCAGACGTGGGCATGGATACCGGCGTGGAGGTTTCCACGGAGGTGGAAGAGGACGTTGCGCGCGTAACGTACCACCTCAACGGCAGGAAAGGCATGAAGATGCGCCTGGAGAAGTACACGGCGTATCACTCTTCCCGCCACGTCGCCCCGCAGGAGCTCGCGTTCCGCTGCGCGCGTACGATCAACCGTGCGAAATCGGTGGGCTTTAGCAACTTGATGGATAACCAAGCCGAATGGCTTGCTCGCTTCTGGGAACGCTCCGATGTGCGCATTGAGGGGCAGCCTGCTCTGCAGCAGGCAGTGCGTTGGAATATCTTCCAACTGATCCAGGCCTCTGCGCGTGCGGAAACCAACGGAATCCCGGCGAAGGGCATGACCGGCTCCGGCTACGGCGGACACTATTTCTGGGATACGGAAATCTACGTCATGCCGTTCCTGTGCTACACCAACCCCAACCTGGCGCGAAATGCTCTGCGCTTCCGCTATGACATGCTGCCTGCCGCCAAACAGCGTGCGCTGGAGCTCTCGCACGATGGCGCGCTTTTCCCCTGGCGAACCATCAATGGCCAGGAGTCCTCGGCCTACTACGCTGCGGGAACCGCGCAGTATCACATCGATGCCGATATTGCGTTTTCCCTGATGAAATACGTCTACGCCACCGGCGATACAGAATTTTTGTTGCAGCAGGGGATCAGCCTGCTGGTGGAAACTGCTCGCTTCTGGATGTCCATTGGCTTCTTCAACAGCCAACAGGACAAGTTCGAGATCCACTCCGTGACCGGCCCGGACGAGTACACCACCGTGGTGAACAACAACCTGTACACAAACGTGATGGCTCAGTACAACCTGGAAGTTGCGGCGGCAGTGGTGCGCCAGATGAGGGAAGAGCGACCGGAGGAATATCGCAACCTACAGCACCTGAAGAACATCACGGTTGCCGAGGTGGATTTGTGGCGCAAGGCCGCTGATTGCATGTACATCCCTTTCAACGAGGAGTTGCAGGTTAACCCCCAGGACGATCAGTTCCTGCATCGCCGCATTTGGGATCTCGATGATCCGGAAGTGGGGCCAAAGCGGCCGCTGCTGCTGCACTACCACCCGTTGACGATCTACCGCTATCAGATTCTCAAGCAGGCCGACGTGGTGCTGGCGCTATTCCTACAGGGGCAGCGTTTCTCCACGGAGGTTAAGCGTGCGGACTACGACTACTACGACATTCTGACCACGGGTGATTCCACCCTTTCTGCGGTCGTGCAATCCATCATCGCTGCAGAGCTGGGTTACAAAGAAAAAGCGGAGGAGTTTTTCTACCGCGGTCTATTCGTGGATATGGGTGACTTGCACCACAATGCCTCGGACGGTGTACATATCGCCTCGTGTGGTGGCGCGTGGACGGCGCTGACCCATGGTTTCGGCGGTTTCCGTGATTTCTATGGGCAGTACACGATTGATCCGCGCCTGCCGGATGAGTGGGAATCTTTGACTTACCACATCACCCTGCATGGCGAGCGTCTGCGTGTAGAAGTCCGCCCCGGTGAAGTGGAGCTGGTAGTTGAGGAAGGCGACCACAAGGTTGGTCCGATTTGGGTCATGGGTGAGGAAGTTGTTGTCGGTCATGAGCCCGTCATTGTTAAGGGGCAGACGTTGCTCAGTGAACATCGTGCCGATAGTGACTTTCCAACCGGCACTCCGGACCACCGGGTAAACTTATAAAAATATATATTTATTGACGCCTAACGCCCTCGTGGATCCGTATTCTAAGTTACGTGTTTAGTGGGGTGGGGGCCTAAGGGGTGGGAGTGTGGCGTCATTAATAAAAATAGTCAAGAGTGGCACGAAAGTCGTGTGACCAGTGTGACGCAACGCTATGACCACCTCTCATAACGAACTTAACAGTACGGATGTACCGTTAGTCGTATTTTTGCAAGGCTTATATTGCGAAAATGCCATACCCCATAACGGGGTGTAAGTGGGTGAATCTGCAGGTACACAAGTAGTCCGAGGGGGGTTGCAAGATTTACAGTGTCTATGACACTGGAGGTGCCATGACTGTTAAATATGACGACCGTGAGGCAATCGCTCACGGAAAACTGAGAACTTCGAGCCTGCGCGAGAAGCCAGGCTTCCCTTCGTGGGCGATGAAGCTGACGATGGCCATCACGGGCATCATCTTCGCGCTGTTCGTCCTGGTTCACATGGTTGGAAACCTGAAGGTTTACATGGGGGCCGAATCCTTCAATACCTACGCCGACTTCCTGCGTGAATTTGGTTACCCGCTGCTACCGCACGAGTCCTTCCTGTGGGTTGCTCGTATCGTGCTGCTGGTTTCCCTGATCCTGCACGTTTGGTGTGCTTTCGCACTGACCAGCCGTGGACACCAGTCCCGTGGCCGTTACCGCCGCAAGGGAATGGTCAGCAGCTGGAATACGTTCACCGCACGCAGCATGATCGTTACCGGTATCGTGCTGCTGCTGTTCATTATCTTCCACATCCTGGATCTGACGATGGGCGTGAAGCCGGTGGCTTCTGAGGACTTCCAGGGTCCGGTTGACGGTGCACACGCCGCGTTCCAGAACCTGGTTGCATCCTTCGATCGCCCGGCTGTGGCTATCTTCTACATCCTGGCGATGCTGATCCTGTTTATGCACCTGTCCCACGGCATCTGGACTGCTACCTCGGACCTGGGCATCACTGGCCACCGCACCCGCAAGGTCATGCTGTGGATCGCTTACCTTCTGCCCGCGATCGTGATGATCGGCAACATCTCCATCCCGCTGGCTGTGATGTTTGGGTTGGTTGATCAGGCCTCGTTCGTCCCGGTTGGACAATAACGGCGAGTCTGATTTCAAGGAGAAGAGAGTTAAATGAGCGAAGTAACTAACCACCCGCACAATCAGACCGCGGACTTCGACTACGACAAGGCCGTAGCGGCTTTCACCGCACCGGAATCTGTCGTGGAGGGTGTGACCGTCGGCAAGGTGCTGAAGGATAACGCACCGCACGCGGTCAGCCAGGATAAGCAGTGGCAGTACGCCAAGGAACACTTCGGCATGGTGTCCCCGCTGAACCGCAACAAGTTCCGCATTCTCATCGTCGGCACTGGCCTGGCCGGTGGCGCTGCAGCTGCCGCACTGGGCGAGCTGGGCTACGACGTGAAGGTGTTTACCTACCACGACTCCCCGCGTCGCGCGCACTCCATCGCCGCGCAGGGCGGTGTGAACTCCTCCCGCGGTAAGAAGCTGGATAACGACTCCACCTACCTGCACGCGAAGGACACCGTCAAGGGCGGCGACTACCGTTGCCGCGAGAACGATTGCTGGCGTCTGGCCATGGAGTCCCCGAAGGTTATCGACCACATGAACGCCGTGGGCGCTCCGTTCTCCCGCGAGTACGGCGGCACCCTGGCCACCCGTTCCTTCGGTGGTGTGCAGGTTTCCCGCACCTACTACACCCGTGGTCAAACAGGTCAGCAGCTGCAGCTGGCTACCACCTCTGCGCTGTACCGCCAGATCGGTGCCGGTCACGTGGAGATCTTCACCCACAACGACCTCGTTGACCTGATCGTCAAGGATGGCCGCTGTGAGGGCGTTATCATGCGCAACCTGCTGACCGGCGAGCTGAAGGCTCACACCGGCCACGCAACCGTGCTGGCTACTGGCGGTTACGGCAACGTGTACCACATGTCCACTCTGGCCAAGAACTCCAACGCCTCGGCTATCATGCGCGCCTACGAGCTGGGTGCCTACATGGCGTCCCCGTCCTTCGTCCAGTTCCACCCGACGGGCCTGCCGGTGAACTCCACCTGGCAGTCCAAGACGATCCTGATGTCCGAGTCGCTGCGTAACGACGGCCGCATCTGGACCCCGAAGAAGAAGGGCGACGACCGCAAGCCGAACGATATTCCGGAAGACGAGCGCGATTACTTCCTGGAGCGCCGCTACCCGGCCTTCGGCAACCTGGTTCCGCGTGACATCGCTTCCCGTGCTAACGCTCAGCAGATCAACGCTGGCTACGGCGTGGGTCCGATGAAGAACTCCGTGTACCTGGATCTGGGCGACGCTATCCAGCGCCTGGGCAAGGACACCATTCGTGAGCGTTACTCCAACCTGATCCAGATGTACGAAGAGGCCATCGGTGAGTCCGCTTACGAGACCCCGATGCGCATTGCCCCGACCTGCCACTACACCATGGGTGGCCTGTGGACCGACTTCAACGAAATGACGTCCATCGACGGTCTGTTCTGCTCTGGTGAGTCCTCCTGGATGTACCACGGTGCGAACCGCCTGGGAGCTAACTCCCTGCTGTCCTCCTCCGTGGAGGGCTGGTTCACTCTGCCGTTCACCATCCCGAACTACCTGGCGCCGCACCTCGGCGAGGAGATCCCGGCTGCGGATTCCCCTGCTGCACAGGAAGCTCTGCAGCGTGCAAAGGATCGCATCGAGCGTCTGACCAGCATCAAGGGTGACAACCCGCACGGTCCGGAGTACTACCACCGCCAGCTTGGCGAGATCCTGTACTTCTCCTGTGGTGTGTCCCGCAACGTGAAGGACATGAAGGACGGCATCGAGAAGATCCGCGCCCTGCGCAAGGACTTCTGGGCTAACCTGCACATCCCGGGCGGTACCGAGGAGATGAACCAGACCCTCGAGTACGCAACCCGCGTTGCCGACTACCTGGATCTGGGCGAGCTAATGTGCGTGGACGCACTGGATCGCGACGAGTCCTGTGGTGCCCACTACCGCGATGACCACCTGTCCGAAGACGGCGAGGCAGAGCGTGACGATGACAACTGGTGCTTCGTTTCCGCTTGGGAGCCGAATGGCGAGAACAAGTTCATCCGCCACTCCGAGCCCCTGTACTTCGACCGTATCCCGCTGATGACAAGGAATTACAAGTAATGAAACTGCATCTTGAAATCTGGCGTCAGGCGGGCCCGAATGCCGAAGGCCACTTCGAGTCTGTTGACGTTGATGACGCTGCCGAGCAGATGTCCATCCTGGAGCTGCTTGACCACGTAAACAACAATTACGTTGAGGCGGGCAAGGAGCCCTTCGCTTTCGCCTCGGATTGCCGCGAGGGCATCTGCGGTACCTGTGGCCTGATGGTCAACGACCGCCCCCACGGCCCGGACAAGAACAAGCCTGCTTGCCAGCAGCGCCTGCTCTCCTTCAACGATGGTGACACCATCAAGCTGGAGCCGCTGCGCTCTGCCGCATACCCGGTGATCAAGGACATGGTCGTCGACCGCTCCGCACTGGATCGCGTGATGGAAAAGGGTGGCTTCGTCTCCGTCATGGCCGGCACTGCCCCGGACGCTGACTCCCTGATGGTTAACCACTCTGACGCTGAGAAGGCACTGGATCACGCAGCCTGCATCGGCTGTGGTGCCTGTGTTGCAGCGTGCCCGAATGGTGCGGCTCACCTGTTCACCGGCGCAAAGCTGGTACACCTGACGCTGTCTCCGCTGGGTCGCGAGGAGCGCGGTCTCCGCGCCCGCAAGATGGTTGATGAGGTCGAGGGAACCTTCGGTCCTTGCTCGCTGTACGGCGAGTGCGCTGACGTCTGCCCGGCGGGTATCCCGCTGACGGCTGTGGCAGCTATCACAAAGGAACGCACCCGTGCCGCTTTCCGCGGCAAGGATGACTAAGATCAACTCCAAGATAAGTATCAGGAAAGTAGGAGAGAACCATGGCACTCAGTGAGAACCTGCACATGGAGCGTTACTACGTTGATGGCTACCAGCCGTCCAGCTTTGATGCGCCGCACTCTTCCCTGCAGCGCTCCCTTACTTGGATCGGCATGGGCTTTTGGCTTCTGCTGATGCCGGGTCTGGGTACCATCGTGTTCGGTCTGGCTACCAACATGTCCGGCACTCAGGAAGACGGCATGCTGTACCTCATCATCGGCATTGTCATGTCCGTGGTTGCTGTTGTTGCGGGTTCTGCGTGCATCCGCGCAGGTCGCAAGAACTACCGCGCGTACAAGAGTCGCTCTGGGCGCATCATCTAGCGTCGGCTAGTCGCCGCTAAGCACCGTCTGCCGGTGCTTGCATGCACCTCCATTTGCGTAGACCGCGTCGCTCCTCTTGGGCGGCGCGGTTTTGCTTTGCCCAGTGTGGTTGTGGGTTGGCAGGGGGCATGTCGTTAGAACGGGAATGTGTACGCCCAGCTACCCGACTTCCGAAAATAGTCAGCGCTCTGACCAGGAGTTTTGGATAAATGAGAAGGGTTGTCTTTAACACATTCCCGATCTAGCGACATCGCCGCAGTGTACCCGCACTGGCAACCAGCACATGCGGTGATCGCTGGAACCCAACGGGACCCATATTGACGCCCCAAGTGGTGCCATAATTGAACAATGACTGCTTCCGAAAACTCCACTGCATCAGGCCGACCCGAGCCTGTGCATCAGCAGCAACCAGCGGCCCAGCCAACATCGCCCCAGACCCCCAGGCCGTCATCGCCACAGGCCGCCCTGGCATCACCACACTTGGACTCACCACTGTCCCAAGTGCCCGGGCCAGATCCTGCCACCGAAGCTGCTCGCCGAGCCGAGTTGAGAAAGCATAAGACCATCGCCACTGGCCTCCTGGTCATCGCCACCCTGATCTACATCACCATGCGCTGGCTCGAATACCAGGGCAACCCCGGTGCCTGGATCGGCTACGTTCGCGCAGCTAGCGAAGCCGGTATGGTCGGCGCACTCGCCGACTGGTTCGCCGTCACCGCGCTATTCCGCCACCCGCTGCACATCCCCATCCCCCACACGGCCATCATCAAGCGCAAGAAGGATCAAGTCGGCCACGCGCTCAGCGAATTCGTTGGCGAAAACTTCCTCAATGCCGCTCTCATCAGCGACAAGCTTCGCAAGGCACGCATTCCGGAACGAGCCAGCAACTGGGTCGTCGATGGGGGCGGGGCACAGCGCGTCTCCCAGGAAATTGGAAAGATCATCGACCTCACAGTCAACGGCATCAATCCCGCAGAAGCAGAACAGGTGCTGCGCGCCCTCGTCATCGACAAAGCCCGCGAACCCAACTGGGGCCCACCCCTGGGCCGCGGCCTGGAGCAACTCATCGAGGAAGGCCGCACCGAGCCTGCCGTCGACGCAATCGTCGTCTGGATGGACGATAAAGCCCGCACATCCGAGGACTTCGTCGTGCGGCTCATCGACGAGCGCACACCAACCTGGGCACCCCGCTTCGTGCGCGAGCTCGTAGGCTCCCGCGTGTACCGTGAACTGGTGGAATTCACTGGCGACGTCCGCCGCGACCCGAACCACGATGCCCGCCGCCAACTGCGCTCGTTCATTTACCAACTCTCCCAAGACCTGCAACACGACGAAAAGATGATTGCGCGGGTTGAGGGGTTCAAGAACGATGTAATGACCTCCGGGCCTGTCACCGCAATGCCCGGCCGCCTGTGGGAGTCCGCCCGCGCGACACTTACCTCCTGGTCCCGCGACCCAGATTCCCTGCTGCGTCGCAGGATCGCGCAATGGGTGGAGGACTATGGGCGTCGAGTCCAAGAAGAACCGAAGCTCCGCGAAGAGCTAGAACGCCGCATCGTCGGAGCAGCCAGCTACCTTGCCGACAATTACGCAGGCGAGGTCACCGGCATCATTGGCGAGACGGTCGAGCGCTGGGACGCGCAGGAGGCCTCTGACAAGATCGAGCTGATGGTGGGCAAAGACCTGCAGTTTATTCGCGTCAACGGCACAATCGTGGGCGCATTAGCTGGCCTGGCGATTTACTCCCTGACTGAATTGATCTTTGCGTTAGGCTGAGGGGCATGAATACGGTTTTCACGGCGTTCTATTACGCCTACTCGGGCATCACTTTGGCACTGGCTGTCGCGATTTTCGTGCTGGCGGCAATCGGGCTGGCGCAGCTGCTTAGCACCCGCGACGATGCCTTTACGGTGATCGATCGCGAGAAGCAGAACTGGTCGATGCTGATGGGCGCTGCGGTGGCGCTGTCCATCCTTAGCTTCTTCATTTCCATCGAGCTGCTGTGGATTATTGCAGCCGTCATCGTCGGTATTTACTGGCAGGACGTGCGCCCTGCAATCCGCGATGTGCTGGATAATGCGGGTGGTTCCTGGTGACTTCTTTCGATCGTTCTAAGGTCTCCCGCGCGTCCGTCGCCGCGATTCTGGATGCGACTCTGTTGAAGCCCGAAGCCTCGCGCGATGATGTCGCCACCTTGATCCGCGAAGCCAGCGACTTGGGTTGTGGCGCGGTGTGCGTCTCGCCCTCGATGCTGCCTGTGGGTTCTTTGGTTGATGACGCCACGCTGCGCATCGCCACCGTGGCAGGGTTCCCCAGCGGCAAGCATGCCTCCTTGGTGAAGGCCACTGAGGCGCGTTATGCCGCGCAGTGCGGCGCCGACGAGATTGACGTGGTGATCGACGTAGCCGCGGCGCTGGCGAAGGATCAAAACGCGCTGCTCGGGGAACTGGTCACTGTGCGCGAGGCTGTGCCGCACCCGCTGGTGCTGAAGGTGATCGTGGAGTCCGCGCTGCTGGACGAGGAGCAGCTGCGCACTGCCGTGCGCGCATGTGTGCAGGCGGGAGCCGACTACGTAAAAACCTCCACGGGCTTCCACCCGGCGGGTGGAGCGAGCGTGGAGGCTGTGAGCATCATGGCCGACGAGCTGCGCAAGCTGGGGAAGCTGGCGCCGTTCGGCATGGGGGAGGAAGAACGCATCGCCGCGGGGCTGGTGGGCATTAAGGCCTCTGGCGGGATCCGCGACTGGGAGGCCGCCGTGGCGATGATTGAGGCCGGGGCTACGCGCCTGGGTGTTTCCGCTGCCGCGCAAGTGCTGGGCAGCTAGCCAGGCCTGTTGGAGAGCTGCTAGGCCGCCAGGGCGGAGGAACCTACCGGGCCGTCGTTCTTCCAAGGGCGGGTGACATCGGTGTTCTTGCTGGAATCACCAGAACCGCTGCCGGTGCCTCCGCCGTTGGTTGTGGTATCTGATTCCAGCTCGTTAAGGCTAACGTCCTGGCCGTACATGTGAATCTCCATACCTGCGTCCGTTACATTGATGGACTCGAACTTCATACCGCCCTGCAAATCAGTTGGGACGGAATCCTCCAGCTGAGATTCCAGCTGGCTAGTGAAAGACTCCGGGAGTTCGAAGCCCAGCAAGGAGAAGCTGTCCATCTCCATTTTCATCTTGCCGTCCTGGACAGTTGGCTTGACCTCGAAAGTAGCCAAACCACCGGTGATTTCGAAGGTCAGGGTTTGTTTATCCGGGTTCGGCTTGACGTCAGTAAGCTGCATCATCCCGCTGATTGGATCACTGCTCTTGTCATCGTCGGCGCTCTCATTTGCTTGTGCCAGGAGCATTTCCTTGGGGATGGTCGTTTGACCCTTGAGCTCGCCTGCTGTGGACTTGTTCGCATCCTGACTGTCAAACTCGATGTCTCGCAGTTCCATGTGCACCGCAGGCTGTCCCTTGACAATCGGCTTGGATTTATCCTGCCCCTCGTAGGAAATATCCAGCGTAGAAGGAATGTCGACCGTCATCTGAGGGATCTTTTGCTGCACCAGTCCCAATAGGAGGGGTGAGGTGCCGAAGGATACCTTGGGATCCTCAGAAGTAGAGATGCCGGATTCCTGCATCTGATCCTTGAAACCGGCTTTAATTTGATCCTTCATGAACCACCGCACACCGAACTCGGCGAGCAGCAAGAGCAAGACGATGACGATGAGGAGGCTGATGAAGATCTTCAACCCTAGATGCCTCTTCTTCGGCTGCTGGATCATACCCTGACCCGGCTGGCCGAATTGCGGCTGCTGGTTCGACTGCCAGGGCTGTTCGCCATGCTGCTGGGCACCATACTGCTGATTCTGCTGCGCGCCGTATTGCTGGGGCTGCCGAGTCTGTTGCCCGCCGTACTGTGGTGCGTTTCCGGACATGCCGTTACCCGCATCGTTGTTCCAGACGGCCGTCTGATTTTTGTCATTGTGGGAACCGCCGAAACCGCCGCTGGGGATTGGATCCCCGTTGCCGGAGTTCGGATTCGGATTCTGTGAAGGGTTTTGTGGGTTAGTCACCCGTATCAGTGTTCCTTATCGTCGAAATTGTGCCAACCCGTATCTTAGCTTTCGTCTGTGTTTGTCAGGGAACGGACAATTAATCCACAGACTCGCACACCACTGACCATGGCAGAGTTATTGAGTTGTCCGCCAGGCGGCGGCGCGGGTTGAGCCGCGCCGCGGGGAGGTAGGCGTCGCCAAGAGAGTCCAAGAACTCCCGCTTTGCCGAGCGCCACCGCACCCGCGGGCCAAAGACAGCCAAGGGAGCAGCGTGCTCCCAGCAACGGTCGAGCTCGGCCAGGACGTCGTAGATGCGATGCCCCGGAGTATTCCGGTGGATCAGGACTTTCGGCAGGCGTTCGGCAAGGTCGGACGGGGTTTCTATGTCCTGTGGATCCCAAGCAAGGGTCAGCGATTGTGGCCCCTGTTCGTCGAGCAGAACCCAGCAAGAGCGACGACCGATCTCATCGCATGTGCCCTCGATAATCACCCCACCGGAGCGCAGATTCGCGCGCATTACGTCCCACGCAGCCTGGACTTGGTCTACGTCGTACTGCCGCAGCACATTGAAAGCCCGCACCACGTCGGCCTGTAACCCCGCCAGCTCGAAACCCCCGAGGGCAAAATGCACGCCCTCACGGTCCGGCAGCACGCGGGAAGGCTCAATCTCCAACCCCGTAACGTCCACAGTGGGCGCGATCGTACGGAGCCAGCGAGCCCACTCGCAAGTAGTGGTGTGGGAGGCTCCGTATCCCACGTCTACAGCCACTGGAGTGCGGTGTTCGTGGAGTACCGCATTCCGCAGTTGAGCTTGCACCCGCGGCTGCGCTATCAGCCAACGGTCGGATTTGCGTAGTCGGTTGTAACCGGTGGTGCCACGGGTAGGTACGCCAACAGGCCCGTCCGTGTTCCACGAACGGGCCTTGAGATTGTGGGCGTGGTCAGCCACGCGGGTTAGCCGAGCCTTTCGGTTTTGGTGGGTTAGCTAGAGTGAGTTGGTTTTGAGGCGAACGCCCCGAACCTTAGGCGTTCGGTCCTTAAGCGTTGTCGCTGATCCACTTCTGAATCAGAGAAGCTTCGCGGGTCAGGAACTCCTCGACCCACTCAGCGACCTTGGGCTCCAAAACGGCGCCCATCATAGGGATCTTCACGTCCACGGCGCAGTCGGCCTTCAGCTCGGAAGCGTCGCCATTGCCATTCAGGGTGACATCTGCAGAGAAGGAAACCGGAGCGCCCTTGACATCCGCGTTGACCTTGCCGGTGGTGGTGCCGTCAGCCAGCGGGCCGAACTCGACGACGCGCTTGAGCTTCAGATCCTGGGACACCATGCCCCGCACGGCCTCCGGCAGCGCGGACTTCGGCAGCAGCTCGTAGAGGACGACCTCGATCGGATCCGGGGTGAAGGAGTTCACCTCGCCCGGCTCGTCGCCAATGTTCTCGGCTTCGTAGGCCCAGTAGTTCGCAGAGGAGAGTGCCTCGTAAACCTTTTCAATAGGGAAGTTAATCGTTGCAGTGTTCTCGCTGTGAGTAGTCATGCCAACAGACTACCTTTAGTGGTGTGACTGATTCGACAAACTTCGCACAAATCACGCCCGAAGAACGCGCCCAGCACCTTTTGGAGCGGTTGCGCGGCAATGTAAACGACTCCGCAGCCATCCCCGGTGTGCACGTCACCAGGCGTTCTTTCGCCGACATGACTACTTTGCGCATCGGCGCCGCGCCCGCCGGAGTTGTAGTGTGCTCGTCGGCCGAGGCTGTTGCTCAGGTTGTTTCTCTTCTTGACGCCCACAAGCAACCACTCTTGGTCGTCGGCGGAGGATCCAACCTCGTGGTCGGCGAGGGGGATGAGGTTTCTCAGTTGATTGTGGTGCTGATGAGTGCCGGCGACGGGGGAGCGGGCGTCGAAAACCAGGGCGCCGGTGCCGAGGCCAATGGAGAGGCTAATTCCGAGGTCGAGGTTGTGATTGACCGCGAAACCGGTGTGGTGCGCGCGTTTGCGGGCATCGAGTGGGATCAGCTGGTTGCGGCGACCGTTGAAGCTGGGCTCGGCGGACTGGAATGCCTGAGCGGGATTCCCGGATCTGTCGGAGCCACGCCGGTGCAGAATGTGGGAGCTTATGGCGCAGAGGTAGCTCAGGTGCTGCGGCGTGTGCAGTTGTTCGACCGGGCAAGCGGGGAGTTGGAATGGGTTGAGCCAGCTGCGTTGGAGTTGGGATATAGGTACTCGAACCTGAAGTTCACGTCCCGAGCAGTAGTAACTGCGGTGGAGTTCCAGCTGACCACCGATGGGCTGAGTGTGCCGCTGCGTTTCGGCGAGCTAGCTCGACGCCTGGGGGTGGATGCAGATGAGGCTGCTGCCGGGGAGATCCGCCGGCCCGCCGCTGATGTGCGACAGGCTGTGCTGGAGTTGCGCGCCGGGAAGGGCATGGTTCTGGACGCGTCGGACCACGATACGTGGTCGGCCGGTTCGTTCTTTACGAACCCGATTGTCACCGGTGAAGAGGCTCGCGATGCGGTGGTGGCTGCAGTGCGTGAGCGATGTGGCGAGGCAGAGGCGGAGTCGATGCCACTGTATCCGGTGAAGGGTAGCGGTGCTGGCGACGTGCAGCAGTTCAAGTTCTCGGCGGCGTGGCTGATCGAGCGTGCTGGCTTTGCCAAGGGCTGGCATGTTCCGGGTAATGACCGTGCATCTTTATCCACTAAGCACACCCTTGCCCTGACTAATCGCGGGTCTGCCACCAGCGAAGATGTAGTGGATTTGGCTCGGGCTGTGCGCGCCGGAGTACACGAGGCCTTCGGAGTAGTGCTGGAGCCGGAGCCAATCTGGGTGGGCGTGAGCATCGACTAGCTGGCGCTAGCTCACCAGCTGGGGCTAGCCGACAGCCTCGAAATCTACCTTGTCGCGGACTCCGCAATCTGGGCAGAACCATTCGTCCGGCACCTCGGACCAGGGCGTACCTGGAGCGAAGCCTTCTGCCGAATCACCTTGCGCTTCGTCGAAGCGATAATCACAAACGGGGCATTGGAAAACGGACATGGGGAAACTCTCTTGCTTAGGTTAGGGGCTGTTGGTGCGGGAACTAAGGGCGTCACTAGGAAGAAGCAGATTTCGCCGCACGGTTCTTGTCGGTGAACTTGCGCTGCTTCGGGCGGGGGATCTCGTAAGTCGACGGCTGGCCGGGGCCTCGCCACAGACCGGCAATCCCTGGGATAAGGAAGAACAGGCTGATTAACAGCGGCCACGGCACAACGTTGGCCAAGCCCGGGATACCAAGCACCCCTAGTGAGGCTAGTAGCAGGAAGAACATGCCAACGGCAGTGCCGATACCGCTGAGTGTGTAGTGCACGGTCGGATTGGGCGGAGTGATGTGCGTGCTGGGGGAAGCGGCTGTACTCATCGCTGCCACCTCGCAGCCAGCTGCTCTTCCTTGCCGGGGAGTACATTCGCCTTGGAAACGTCGTAGTTGTAGTGCTTCATTAGCCTGCTATCCATGACCTTGAACCACAGCGGCGGAATCGAGGCGAGGGCGATCATCGTTGCGTAACCAGCAGGCAATTCGGGGGCTTTTACATCCGAACGCAGTGACTGATACCTGCGGGTTGGGTTCGCATGGTGATCCGAGTGACGCTGCAGCTGGTAGAGGAAAATATTGGTCGTCAGGTTGTCGGAGTTCCAGGAGTGCTCCGGGGTGCAGCGCTCATAGCGGCCGTCGGGCTGCAGTTGGCGGAGAAGCCCATAATGTTCGAGGTAATTAACGAATTCCAGCAGCGCAATTCCAAGTACTGCCTGGACAAGCATCCACGGCAGGATATAGATGCCGAAGGCAATGAAGAGCCCGCCCCATACAACGAGTGTGACCAACCAGGCGTTCAACACCTCATTTCCTAGGCTGAACTGGGACTTTCCCTTGCGCGCTAGGCGCTTTTTCTCGATGTTCCAAGCGCGCGGAATCTGGTGGGGAATGGATCGGACGAGGTAGGTGTAGACGTTCTCGCCCATGCGGGAGCTAACAGGATCCTCAGGGGTGGCCACCTTCACGTGGTGCCCCTTGTTGTGCTCAATGTAGAAGTGACCATAGGCGGGGATTGCGAGGGTGATTTTGCCCATCCAGCGTTCGAAGCTGCCCTTCTTGTGGCCTAGCTCATGGGCGGCAACAATGCCGATACCGGAGCTCATGCCCATCGACCACGCAAGGCCTAGTCGATCCACCATTGAAAGATCTCCACTGGTCCACAGGTGACAGCAGGCGATCAAGCTGGTCAGCATGATGGGGAAGTATAGGTAAGTAATGACGCGGTAGTACTTTGTTTCTTCCAGCCAGGGAACGAACTCCTCGGGAACGTTCTCCCCGTCACGGCCGAGGATGACATCGGCTAGTGGGATCAGGATAAATACGGCGATGGGGCCAGCCCACCAGGTGATGTGTACAAGTAGATCGGGTCCGTTAATTGCCCTGAGCCACGACGCCACGCCCCAGACGATGAGCGGGATGGCTGCCGGAACCAGACTGAACGTCCAGGAGTATTTCTTGGAGTCTTTCCATCCTGGCGGTCGGCCTTCAGCTTGGCTATGCGAGTGGGCGGAACCTTTGCCAAGTGTGTTGGATGTGCGCGTTGAGTCTTGTGTAGTTGTCATCGTCGGCTCACCTGCATTTCTGTGCCTAGTAGACGGTGCTTCTGCGGAAGGGGAGTATGGCACCCTGCTGCAGATATGTGACCCACCTTACAATATTGTTTTGTGAACAATATTTAAATAGGGATATTGCTACCTTCGGGGGCGGTGGGAGTGTTGGGAGGGTGTGGTTTTTGTGTCGCTTGGTGCCCCGCTAGAAAAGCAGTAGCTTTCTTTCGTAGAGCTCTAACACGAAAGCGAAAGGGGCGACCATGGCCGCATCCGCCCAGCTCAACTGGGAAGGTATCACTGGCGGGGTAGTGCACGCGCTGCCTGAAGATCTCGGCACTGCCCTTCGCGCCGATGCTCACACCCTCGAGCTGTGGGAAAGTCTCACTCCGCTTGGCCGCAACGAGTTTATCTGTTGGGTCACGGACGCCAAGAAAGCCGAAACCCGAGCCCGGCGCATTCGCCGAACTCGGGAAGAGCTCGAAGAGGGGAAGCGTCGCCCATGCTGCTGGCCCGGGTGCAAACACCGCGAGCGCACTGGCCACGCCTAGGGCGCCTTTTTCGACGCCCTCACGCCCCCACTACAGCATCGTCTGAACTAGATCCTTCACTTCGCGGCGCCGGATTTTGCCGATCAGATCGGTCGGCATCTCATCGATCACAAAGAAGCGGCGCGGCACCTTGTAGCGGGTCAGTCCCTCGCGAGCCCACTCACGCACGGCTTCCTTGTCGAAGTCGGCCTCGCTGACACCATCCGCCAGGACAACCGCTGCGACGACTTCCTCAGAGCCGTCGTCCTGTGGCAGACCAACCACGCCGGCGTTCTGGATCTGCTCGTGCTCTTCAAGGAATTCTTCAACCTCGGCTGGGTAGACGTTGAACCCGCCGGTGATGATCATTTCCTTAATGCGCGAGACGATCTTGATGAATCCATCCGGCTCCATTACGGCCATGTCGCCGGTGCAGAACCAGTCCTCGTGGAAAGGCTGATCCTCGTCTGGGATGTTGATGTACCCGTTGAACACCTGGCGGCCACGAGCAAGCAGCTCGCCGGCCTCGCCGTCGGGCATGGTCTTGCTGAAATCCTCCGGGTCAGCCACGCGCAATTCAGTATCCGGGAAGGGAACGCCAATGTAACCTGCGCGACGCTCCGGAGTGACGGGGTTCGCCACAAGGATCGGTCCGGACTCGGTCAGACCGTAACCTTCGACGATCTTTCCGCCAGTCTGCTTCTCCCACTCCATGGTGGTGTGCACTGGCAGCGGAGCGGCCCCGGACAACGCGTTGGCGATGCCGCTCAGGTCGAGGTTGTGCTCCTTGGCGGCCGTCAGAATCTTGTCATACAGGGTCGGCACACCCGGCATGTAGGTGGGAACCTCGCGCTTCAGCTGGTCCACGATCAGTGGGATCTCCGGCTTCGGCAGCAGCAGAAGCTTTCCGCCGGTGGACACAGCCAGTGCAGCGGTGAGCGTCAGTCCGTAGATGTGGAACAGTGGCAGGGCGGCGAGGAACTTCTCCTGGCCGCGTTCGCCGATGCCACTGATCCAAGAACGCCCCTGGACAACATTGGACATGACGTTGCCGTGCGTTAGCTGTGCGCCCTTTGGCTTACCGGTTGTGCCGGAGGTGAACAGGATGAACGCAGGGGAGTCCTGGTTCGTATCCGGGCAGTTCTGAATATCGGCACCGTCGCCGCCCATCTTGGGGCTCTGCAGCTCAGAGAAAGGAATGGTGCCCGGCGCCTCCGCGTGCAGCTGTTCACGCTTTTCCTTCAGCGACTTGATCGGCAGTTTCAGTGCCAGGCGCTTAACTAGCGGCATGGCATCGATCATGTTCACGCTGACGACCTTTTCAATCGGCGTGGTACGCGAAAGCTCCTGGAATAGCGGGGCGATCTTGTCCCATACTACCGCGACCTTCGCGGCATGGTCCTTGCACGGACCTTCCAGCTCGCGTGCGGTGTACAACGGGTTGTGTTCTGCCACGACGGCACCGAGCTTGTGTGCGGCGAAAATTGTCAGCAGGTGCTGCGGGCAGTTCGGTAGCGCCACCGCTACACGGTCACCCGAACGAACTCCCAGCTCGCGCAAGCCCGCGGCAACGCTCTTTACCTGCTTCAGGAATTCGGCGTAGGTCATGGTTTGGCCGAAGAAATCCAAAATGTCGGCGCTCGAGTGTTCGGCGACGGTGCGGTCGAGAAGCTTAGCCATGGTGTCATCCGTGTACTCCAGGCTGTGCGGGGTCCACTCCGCGTAGTACTTCAGGTAGGGCTTGTCCTTCCAGGCCGTTCCCTCTGGGCGCTCGATGTCAGTCATGTAGATCCCTTTGGTCTTAAAGAAACAGTCTTTAACGTGATGCACGTTACTTTGGAAGACTAACTAACTTCTTCGCTTTCTTTGGCCGAATTAAGCAATTTTTATTGACGCCACCTCGCTCCCCAGCTCCGCCCTAATCTGTCTAAGGTGGGGCGGTATGCGCGTCGCAATGATCTCCATGCACACCTCACCCCTCGAGCAGCCTGGTACGGGGGATGCCGGCGGAATGAACGTGTACGTCAAAAATACCGCTGAGCAGTTGGAACGTATGGGCGTCACCGTCGATGTATTTACTCGTGCAACACGTCCACTGCAGGGCGAAGTGGTTAACGTTCGGCCGGGATTGCGGGTGATTAACTGCGTGGCTGGCCCCTACGAGGGGTTGTCAAAGGAGGAGCTGCCCACGCAGCTGGCAGCGTTTACTGGGTCGATCCTGGCTTTTTGTCGAGAAGAGGGGGTCACCTACGACTTGATCCACTCGCATTATTGGCTGTCGGGTCAGGTCGGATGGCTGCTGCGCGATTTGTGGCAAATCCCTTGGGTGCATACTGCCCACACGCTAGCGGCCGTGAAGAACAACTCCTTGGCCGATGGTGATTCGCGCGAGCCGGAATCGCGCCGCATCTGCGAGCAGCAGATCGTGGACAATGCGGACTTGTTGATCGTCAACACGGACCAGGAAGTGCAGGATCTTATTGAGGGTTACGACGCCACAACGTGCGCTATTAAAGTCGTCCCGCCTGGCGCAGATGTCGACCGGTTTACGCCTGGATCGGATCGCGCGACTGAGCGTTCGCGCCGCGATCTAGGTATTCCCTTCCGTGCGAAGGTGATTGGTTTTGTCGGTCGGCTGCAACGATTGAAAGGCCCACAGGTGCTGCTGCGGGCGGTGGCGGAGCTGCGCCGCCGGCATCCGGAACAGCAGTTGGCGGTGGTAATTTGTGGTGGTTCTTCTGGGGCAGGCGGCAACGAACTGGAAAGACTGCAGCTGCTGGCGCAAGAGCTGGGGATTAGTCGGTTCGTGCGTTTCTTGGCGCCGCGCCCGCCCGAGGAACTGGTGGGCGTTTACCAGGCAGCCGACATTGTGGCGGTGCCCAGCTACAACGAATCCTTCGGTCTTGTGGCGCTGGAGGCGCAGGCGTGCGGCACACCGGTCGTGGCCACTCGGACGGGCGGTTTGCCGATCGCAGTGGACGATGAGAAATCGGGCCTTTTGGTGGAAGGGCACGATACGGAGGCCTGGGCGGATGCTTTGGGCAGACTCGTGATGGATGATGACTTGCGCATCGCTATGGGGGAGTATGCCCCCAGTCATGCTGCGAAATTCTCCTGGCGGGCAACTGCGGAAGCTTTGTACGACCTGTACGAAGAGTTGCCGCCGGCGGGGCACCGTGGGGAGCGCCAGCCTGCCGGGTAGAAGCCAAGCATCCAGACAAACCTCATCTCTGGATAACTGCTAATCTCCATAAAAGGATTGGAAGAATAGTTTCATTACACTTTCTCAAAGCTATCTAGGAGATAAATAAGAATGCCTGGAAATGTTTACGGGGAAAATGAGGAATCGCTCGACTTGGCGCGCATTGGATTGTGGTTCGTATCGATCCTATTATCACTGTCGACTATTGCGTTGTTATGTAGTTGGCTATTCTTTCACCGCTATGCAGATGCTTTTGTTGCGTCTCACTCCTCTTCATTTGAAGGGGTGGATGATCCAGGGGTTCGAAGCGGTGTGATCCTTGGAGCACTAATCCTCCGTACTGTGGTTGCTCTTACCTGGGGTTTCTCTGCCGTTTACCTGTATAGGGAGTTGCAAAAGCGGCGCGAGCAGGCCGGGGTGATTTTGATGTTCTACGCGGGCGTGTGTCTTGTGAGTTTTTCGTATCTTGCGTTCCATGCAGATCTACCCGCAATTACTGTGGTGCGTATCGTTCAGGTAGTAGTTTCAATAACAGTATTGCTTTACCTTTTTCAAAGGAAAATTCGCAGGTTTTAGCCTTGTTGAGATAATGGTTTCGCTGTTAGGGTGGAGGCATAGTTGGAGACCATGAATCAGGAGTTTTTCGGTAATGGATCGCCTGAAAATTGAACGACTCAAAGCGGTGGTCATGTCGATCATCGCATTGCTTACATTGGTCGTTGCTGCCATGACACATGACTATGCAATGACCTGGGTTCCCGTTCTGCTAAGTGCTTTTGCTGCTTGGTTCTGGTGGAAGTGGAGCGCGCTTTCCCAGCGCGGGGAGTAACTTCCTTGGATAAAGACTGAAGCTACCTGCGCCGGGGCAAGGGGAAATGTAGTTTGGGGCGTATGGATCGCTCAAGGATTTGTGAACTTCTGGACGAGGCGGAAGTTGAATACACCGTCCCCGAAGGACCGGCCGGTAACGATGGCAATGTTGTAGTTGTGCTGCCGGGGGAAAAGCGCCTGAAGACGAATTGCATCTTCATCCCGCAGGATGGCATGTTCCGCGTGGAGGCTTTCGTCTGCCGTGCCGTTGAAGAAGGCCAGGAAGAGGTCTACAAGCTTCTGCTGCACGCCAACCGTCGCTGCTATGGAGTGCACTACACGCTGGATCGAAACAACGACATTTATCTGGTCGGCCAGTTTTCGGACAATACAAGTAGTGAGGAAATTCAACAGATCCTCGGCCAAGTGCTGGAGAGGGCGGATGCGGACTTCAACCGCATTTTGGAACGCGGTTTTGCGTCCTCCATCCGCCACGAGTGGGCATGGCGCCTGTCGCGCGGCGAACCCACGATGAACCTCGCTGCATTTGCACACCTCAAGCCCTCCGAACAAGAGGTTCAGTTGTTGGCTCCGCCACCGGGCTCCAAGTTGGCGTCCGAAGCAAAGAGCCCGAGCGTCCCGGACCTAGCCGGTGACGGCGAAGGCGAAGAAGCTGACACAGAAGCGGGAGAATAGCGACGGTACCGCCGTATCCGGGGGCGCGCAGGCGCGCAGCATGGCAGAATTGAGAGTATGAGCGAGCAAAATAATTCCCACGGAAATCTGATTCTGCTGCGTCACGGCCAGAGTGAATGGAACGCCTCCAACCAATTCACCGGCTGGGTGGATGTAGCGCTGACCGAAAAGGGGCGCGAAGAGGCGGTTCGCGGCGGCGAGTTGATCAAGGAAGCCGGCCTGGCTCCGTCCATTCTGTACACCTCCCTGCTGCGTCGCGCTATCACCACCGCAAACATCGCCCTCGACGCGGCGGATCGTCACTGGATCCCCGTTGTTCGCGACTGGCGCCTGAACGAGCGCCACTACGGCGCACTGCAGGGTCTGAACAAGGCTGAGACTAAAGACAAGTATGGCGAAGATCAGTTCATGGCATGGCGCCGTTCTTATGACACCCCGCCACCAGCTATCGACGCTGACAACGAGTACGCACAGACCAACGATCCGCGTTACGCCGACCTGCCAGAGGTTCCGGCCACGGAGTGCCTGCTGGATGTCGTCAAGCGCTTCATCCCCTACTACCAGGAAGAGATTGAGCCACGGGTGAAGAACGGCGAGACCGTACTGGTGGCTGCACACGGTAACTCTCTGCGTGCGCTGGTTAAGCATCTGGACAACATCTCCGATGAGGACATTGCGGCCCTGAACATCCCGACCGGCATTCCGCTGGTGTACCGCATTGACGCGAATGGTCAGGTTCTCAACAAGGGTGGCGACTACCTGGATCCCGAGGCAGCAGCAGCTGGCGCTGCCGCCGTCGCCGCACAGGGTCAGGCTAAGTAATAGTCTTGGATTTCCTTACCTCTGGGCTTGCCCTCGGGGTTCTTTTGGGGCTGGTTTTTGGCGTATGCCTCGGCGCATTCGGCATGTGGGTATACCGCAAACGAGTGCAGGCTCAACGCAATACCCGCACCCAAAAGGAACTCGAGGGCAACCGTGTTTCTACCGTCGCCCAGGTCCTCCACTTCACCATTCAATCCGCGCCCGATGCAGTGGCGGTGGTGGACCGTAAGCGCAATGTGGTGCTGTCGAATCCCCGAGCCCACGAGCTCGGGCTGGTGCATGAGCGAAACCTCAATGCCGAGGCGTGGAAGATGGTGGAGCGAGTCTTTGCCGACCAGGAGCCGCGGCAATTGAACTTTCTGCCGCCGCCGCGCCGCAGTAACCGTCCCGTTATTGCGGTAGCCGGTCAGGTACAGCTGCTCTCGTTAGCGGATGATCGTTTTGCGGTGGTGTACGCCGCAGATGACTCTGAAACAGTGCGCATGGAATCCGCACGCCGCGATTTCGTGGCCAATGTCTCCCATGAGTTGAAAACCCCGGTAGGGGCGATCTCTTTGCTGGTGGAGACTCTTATGTCGGTGCGTGACGATGAGGAAGCGGTTGAGTACTTCGGCTCGAAATTGATCGTTGAGGTACGCCGCATGAATCAGATGATCACTGAGCTGATCAGCTTGTCTAAGTTGCAGGGTGCCGAATCGCTGCCGGATCTGGAGGTCTTGAGCATCGATAAGGTCATTGAAGATGCGATCGATCGCTGCCGACTCGCAGCGGAGGCGCGAAACATCGAGATTGTGAAGGATTCGCGGTCCGGCGTGATGGTGAAGGGTGATAAGGGACTCTTGGTTACCAGTGTCTCCAACCTGCTGACCAACGCAATCAACTACTCGCCCGAAGGATCACCCGTTTCCATCTCCCGCGACGTGCAAAACGACATGGTAGTTATCCGAGTCACCGACCGGGGTATTGGTATTTCGCAGGACGATCAAAAGCGCGTCTTTGAGCGGTTCTTCCGAGTGGATAAGGCACGGTCTCGCGACACAGGTGGCACGGGCCTGGGGCTTGCAATCGTTAAGCACGTCATGGCCAACCACGGGGGCAGCGTGTCTTTGTGGTCCCGCCTCGGAACTGGCTCAACCTTCACTCTGGAGCTGCCGCGATTCGAGGAGGGCAACGCGAAGAACCTGCCCAGTGGTGAGATTCCGGTGATTCCCGATAAGCGGCGGCTGGACGATGCAAAGGCTGCAGGGAATACAGAAGTTACAAGTAACAAGAAGGCCACGGGGGATGAAGAACGCGGCCGTGAAGGGTAGCCGCCCGGTTATCGTCAGGTAATCCCCCAATGAATTACGTGTATTCGGGGTTGCTACAGCCTAAATCCTGCGCGGACGTTAGCATAGGGGCGGTAGCTTGAAAATATTCTTTTGAAAGGTATTCGGCAGCTGTGACGAGCGTTTTGATTGTCGAAGACGAAGAGTCTTTGGCGGAACCCCTAGCGTTCCTTCTGAAGAAAGAAGGTTTCGAAGTCTTCATGGCCCCGGATGGCCCGACTGCGTTAGACACCTTCGCAGCTGAGGACATCGACATCATCCTTTTGGATTTAATGCTGCCCGGCATGTCCGGCACGGAAGTCTGCCGACAGCTGCGCCAGACCTCCAGTGTTCCGGTAATTATGGTCACCGCTCGCGACAGCGAAATCGACAAGGTCGTTGGCTTGGAACTCGGCGCCGATGACTATGTGACCAAACCTTATTTCGCCCGCGAGCTGATCGCCCGCATCCGCGCGGTGCTGCGCCGCGGTGGCGAAATCGAGGTTGAGACTCCAGCCGAGGATGGTCTAGTACTGCAGGAAGATCGCGTGATGATGGACGTTGAGCGCCACATTGTCACCGTTGACGGCCAGAAGGTTCCGATGCCGCTCAAGGAATTCGACCTGCTCGAATACCTCATGCGCAACAGTGGGCGCGTGCTCACCCGTGGCCAGCTGATCGATCGTGTCTGGGGCGCCGATTATGTCGGCGACACCAAGACCTTGGATGTCCACATCAAGCGGTTGCGTTCCAAGATCGAGCGTAACCCCTCGCGCCCAGAGATTCTGGTGACCGTCCGCGGCTTGGGCTACAAGTTCGAGGCTTAGAGCCCGCGCCGCCGTGCCTCCGCCGTCGCCGGGTGGATCGATAGTAGTGGGAATCCGCTCGGTGAGATCTGCGCCAGCTTCTCACGTTCCGCGCAGTGAGCCGCGACGACTTCATAGGCTTCTGCACCGATGAGCTCTGTCAGCTCCTCGCGTCCGGTGCGCCATAGCGCCTCGCTGCCTGCGTGGCAGTTCGGATCCGCGGAGCAGTACCAATCGAAGTCCTCGCCGCCGTCGCCCCACCCGCGCCGGTTGTATTCAGTGACGGTCGTACGCAGCATCTCCACCCCGTCGGGCCGCGTTTCCCAGTCCTCGAGTCGCCGCAGTGGCACCTGCCAGCACACCTCGGGCTTTGCTGCAGTCAGTTCCACGTCGTTGCGCAGCGCCCAGGCATGCAATGCACACCCCTGACCCGCAGGGAAGCCCTCGCGGTTAGCGAAAATGCACGCACCGTTCGTGGTTACCGTCTTGAGGGCGGGTTCCATCTCGCCCTCGTCGTTTTCAAGCTCGTCCCATTCGAGCCATGGCTCGAGTTCGTCTGTGTTCTCGTTGTCGTTGCTGTAGTCGCTGTGTTTCTTATGACGCCCAGTCGCCTCCCATTCTTCCATTTCAGCGGGACGGTTCTGCCAATCTTCCGCGGTGAGCTTTTCCGCGACATTTCGCAGGGTCGCACGGTCGTCTTCATCCGTGAGAAATGCTCCGTGGGTGCAGCAGCCGACGTCTGGATTCTCGGCGTCAATACCTAAACACGCTTCGGTGCCAAACCGGCAACGGTACGTGGACAGCAACCAGGTGAGATCTACCTGAATAATGTGTTCTGAATCGGCGGGGTCGATGAATTCCAGCCATTCGCGTGCGTGGTCAGCGGGCATTTCGCGGCCGGCTCGGATGGAAAGATCGGCAGGGGTTCCCTCCGGGTAGCCGGTAGCCAGATCGTTGTTGAGGCCTTCTGGCTGGACCGTCGAGGGGGTTGCAGATTCGCTTTCCATAGACGTTTCATTCACGAGTTCCACCGTAGACGCATTAGGCTGGGAAGCGTGCGATTAGGTGTGCTTGACGTAGGTAGCAATACAGTTCATCTGGTGGTCGTCGATGCACAGCGCGGCGGACCGCCGACCCCCATGAGCAATTGGAAAACACCCATGCGCTTGGTGGAGTACCTGGATGACAAGGGAGCGATTAACCGCAAAGGGCAGGAAAAGCTCCTCAACGGTGTGGCATTGGCGAAGGAGATGTCCGAGCAGTTCCGCTGTGAGGAAATGCTGCCTTTTGCCACCTCCGCAATCCGTTCAGCGGAAAACTCCGACAAGGTGTTGGACAAAGTGGAGAAGGAAACCGGGGTGCGCCTGCGGATTCTTTCGGGGGATGATGAAGCAAGGCTGACGTTCCTGGCGGTGCGACGTTGGTACGGCTGGTCAGCGGGACGGATTTGCGATCTGGATATTGGTGGTGGATCGCTGGAAATGTCCATCGGAATGAACGAGGATCCGGATGTGGCCTGCAGCGTGAACCTGGGTGCTGGGCGGTTGACTCGCGAGTGGTTCGATACTGATCCGCCGTCGAAAAAGAAGATCGCTGCGCTGAAGGAATTCATCGATGAAGAGCTGAATGATCCGGTGGAGAAGCTGTTGGATTCCGGTGATATTGACTTGGCGGTGGGTACGTCTAAGACCTTCAGAATGTTGGCGCGACTCACAGGTGCAGCGCCTTCTTCTGCAGGCCCGCGGGTCAAGCGCACGCTGACTCAGGCTGGTCTGCGTCAGTTGATTGCCTTTATTTCCCGCATGACTGCCGCCGATCGCGCGGAGCTGGAGGGAGTAAGCGCCGAGCGCTCTCACCAGGTGGTTGCCGGTGCACTTGTGGCGGAAGCGACGATGCGCAAGCTAGATATCGATGTGCTGCACATGTGTCCGTGGGCGCTGCGCGAAGGAGTGATCTTCCGGCAGCTCGACCATAGTTCGCAGACGAACTAACAATCCTTAACCTGGTTGATAGACCCCGTCTACGCCGACAGTCGCGCGGACTCGGCAAATATACGCCTCATGAAGCTTGAAGCGTTCTAGGTTTAATTCCTAGTTTGTCTGTTGCATCCTGTCGTCTGTGTGCGTTTCGCAGCCTCTAGATGACTATCGTGTGCAGTAAACATCCCGTGAGGCCGGTACCCCACGCGGTGCCTGACACAACCAGAGTCATCGAAATATGGATTACTTTCTCTCCGACCACCATGAAGTTGAGCGCAAGCAGTCCAGTTCATGGCACATATGCAGAAAACCTTCTTACGGCATGTGACAGTTTGTATGTTGGAGTAATTAGCAGCTCGCTGGCAACCCTGGATCTATGAGACCTATTTTTATGGTCATGCGTTGTTGACTGACTATTCTTTCTGCTTGATCGCTATGGGTCACGATAGATTTTTACCATTGGAGCTCTTTGTTGTCGCTGATTTACCCAGTCGCAGCGTTGTCTGCTAGGTCTCCGTTGAATACCAGCCAACAAGAAATGATGGGAGATAAAGTGCGGGTGCGGCAGTCATATGCAGAGCGTGCTTTCGAATACGTTGCGGCGCTAGGTGATGTCGACAGCATGGATCCACTAGACGTTAACCTTATAACTGATTGGGGGATGAATATTCATGGTCCTTTGCTTGATGCTGGTTCAGGGCCAGGTCATTGGACTGAACTCCTGCGTAGTTTGGGCTGTGACGTCACGGGTCTCGATATAGTTCCAGAATTTGTTGACTCGGCACGCCAGCGATTTCCTCTAGCCACCTTCGAGACAGGTAACCTTTTGGATATGCCGTTCGAATCTTCTAGATTCGACGGGATCCTTGCTTGGTATTCACTCATCCATATGACACCAAAAGAACGCCGCGCAGCTTTAAGAGAGTTTTCTAGGGTCCTCAAACCGAAAGGAACTCTCCTTATCGGGGCGTTCCTAGGGCAGCAGGGCGTTTCGTTTAGCCATGCGATCACAGAGGCCTTCTACTGGTCGGAAGCGGGATTGGTTACCTATTTGGAGTCTGCGGGTTTTCAAGTGATCTCCGTCGATACTCGTGATTCCGAAGGCAGGCGACCTCATATTTCAGTGCTAGCTCGACTTCCTTAGGAAGACTCATGGAGCACGGATGGGTTCTTCGTGTTTGGCATGATCTGTTCTTGATCTACAGGATTCCGATAGAACGTGAGGCTGCATTTAGGGGCGCACACCACAGGAAAGATGACAACAGGGTAAACGCTGAGAGGTAAAATTCGGGACAGCGCACTAAAATTGTTGAAGGAGCGATACCGCGCGTTATCTATTGTCTAAGAAGGTGCTTCAATGAACTCTTTAGCAACCCGTGGAAATTATCTGCTGGCCTCGGTTCTTGCCGGGGATGCGTTAATGTCGATTAAGCCTCCGAAATTCATCAGCCGATGCCTCAACGGTGTGAACTTTCCCAAAGACTGGTGGTGGGCGCTCATTGGAATCAAGTCGCTCGCAGCGACAGGTTTAGTCACAGGAACAGTGAGCAAGAACAACTCGATGACGGCAACCGTGTCGGTAGGGGTTTTGGGCTACTTCATCTTCGCCATCATTGCTCACATCAGAGCAAACTTCCTCGGGCGAGAATTTTGGGTTAATTGCTTAGGTATGACAGCACTCAGTGCCACAGTGAAGTGTCCCGGGTTTTGTTCCTAGGCTTGTGCCTTGATTTCCATTATTTCTC